>MEHZ011431014.1_pt1 | contig 32521 bp, 34 predicted proteins | sample 897221 | NCBI WGS metagenome assembly MEHZ01 (sample SAMN05514161, study PRJNA337945) | marine metagenome | isolation source: marine surface water | place: Arctic Ocean | collected 2007-12-13
CCCCCCCCCCCCCCCCCCCCCCCCCGCCACAATGTCTAATTGCTACTCAAAATGAGTGAGCGCGATTAGCTCGCATCCGCCAAGTCAGCAAACCATTCCGGGTGCCGCTTCATCGTCGATTCGATGAATTTGGAATCCAGATAGTCGGCCGGGTCGAAGGTCTTCTTCATCTTCTTCTGTTCGATGAGAAGGTCGACCGCCTGGCTGAACGCCTTGGAGGTGTTGTCACCGATCCGCGGATCGTAGACCCAGAAGTCGAGACCCGCGAGGACCTCTTCCTTGGTCATGTTTACGAAACGCGTTCCGATCTCTGCAACTTCCTGCTTGTTGGCAGGGTTGCGGACATAGGCTGCAGCTTCCGAAATTGCGTCGACGAACTTCTGCGTTGCGTCTTCATTCTTGTAGACGGTGTCCGGGTTGCCATGCAGATACGCACAGAAACACACGAGGTCGCCGCCGCGTTTCACGACTTTGGAACCCACGACTTTATTGATCGCACGGAAGACGAAGGGCTCCCAGGCTGCGACAGCATCGACGCCGCCGGTGTCGAGAACAGACACAAGTCCTGGCGGACGGGTGTTGATGCGCTCGATGTCATTGATGCTGAGACCCGCTTCCTTGAGCGCCTGACGAAGCCAAACGTCGCCAGTCGAACCAAAGGTCACGCCGACTTTCTTGCCCTTCAAATCCTTGACGGAGTTGATGCCGGAGTCAGCGGACGCAACCAGCGCCACAACTTCATCGGAAGAGGGTTTTTCGAAAGCTGCGCCGACATAGCCAACAATGCCACGTACTTTGAGGCCACGCTCGAGCGCGGCGGGCAGGTTGGTGAAAGCCGCCGGTGCGAAGTCGAAATCGCCCGCGCGCAAACCCTTGGAGAGTTCTGCACCGGTGTTACGAATTTCAACTTTCACGTCGACGCCGTTTTTCGAAAAGAAGCCCTTTTCCTGAGCTACGAAAACAGCGAGGCCGCCGGGGTTACCAGCGGCTGCTACGACGAGATCCTGTGCATTTGCAGCGTTGCTGAGTGCGACAAAGGGCAGGGCTGCTGCAGCCATTGCCAGGTATTTCAATGATTTCACGTTGATGTCCTCCCTGTTGGACGAGGTCTTTATTAGTAAAGGCTTAATTATACTAATTAACTATCGGGGGGTTCCGGGATGATAGCAAGGCGTTAGCGGTTCACCCTGTGCAATGTCGCACGATCCCAAAAGGCCTTTGAATCACATGAATGTCAGTTCTTGCGGATGTGCCAAAATCAAAAAAAACCACCGAAACCATGAAGGATCGGCGGTTTTTTGTATGCTTCTCGGCTGAAGAAATATTGTTTGTGATCGTGCAGGAGCCTCTGGGATTTAGTCCACAGGACTCAGGCGCGGGTATTGTGCGCTATCGGCATCAATCCTGTGTTGATCGGACCTGATCAGGCTGCGTCGTTGATCGCGTTCCAGACGCGCTGGGGTGTTACCGGCGTGTCGATCTTCTGAACCCCCAGCGGTGCAAGGGCATCGAGGATGGCGTTTACGATGGTCGGTGTGCCTGCGACGGTGCCGCCTTCGCCCACGCCCTTGGCGCCGAGCGGGTTGGATTTGCTGCGCACCGGGCTGAAATCGACCTTTATCTCGGGCATGAGATCCGCCCGTGGCATGCCGTAATCCATGAAGGAGCCGGCGAGCAACTGACCGCTTTCACGGTCGTAGGTGAGGTCTTCCAGCAAGGCCTGTCCGACACCCTGCACAACACCGCCATGGATTTGCGCCTTGGCGAGCAGCGGGTTGATCACGGTGCCGATATCATCGACCACGTTGTAGTGGTCGATCCGCACTTCACCGGTGTCGGTGTCGATCTCAACTTCAGCGATATGACAACCATTGGGGAAGCTGGGAACTTCGGCGGAGAATGCCCCGACACCCTGCAGTCCCACACCGAGTTCTTCGCTCGGGAGATGGACCGGCATAAAGGACATTTGCGCAACTTTCGTCAGCGGCATCTCCTTGTCGGTGCCCGCAACGACGAATTTGCCCTCGGAAAATTCGATGTCCGCGGCATCGGCTTCCATGAAATGAGCTGCGAATTTCTTGCCCTTTTCAATCACGTCGTTGGCGGCGGCTTGCAGGGCGCTGCCCCCGACCATCATTGAACGGGAAGCATAAGTGCCGCGCCCAATCGCAACTTCGTCCGTGTCGGCCTGGGCCAGTCGGATGCTTTCGAAGGGAACCCCGAGCCAGTCGGAGACCATCTGGGAGAAACTCGTTTCGTGCCCCTGTCCGTGGGAGAGGACCCCGGAGACGACTGTGACGGTCCCGCTGGGGTCGAACCGGATTTCCATCCGTTCGTTGAAGATGCCGGTATTATCCACATAGTAGACGAGGCCGCGTCCGCGCCGGAGGCCTTTGGCTTCGGTCTCGGTCTTGCGAGCCTCGTAGCCGTCCCAATCTGCCATCAACTGGCATTTTTCGAGTGCGGTGGCGTATTCGCCGGTGTCGTAGGTCCAGCCGGTCAGAGTCGCGTGCGGCATTTCTTCCGGTTTGATGAAGTTGATTTTCCGCAACTCAGCCTGGTCGACGCCAATTTCCTGGGCGGCCAGATCCACCAGCCGCTCCATAATGTAGACCGCTTCGGGTCGCCCGGCGCCACGATAGGGAACGGTGGGCGCGGTGTTGGTGAACACCGCCTTGTTGATCACGTCGACAGCGGGAATGTTGTAGACGGTCGGCGCGAGCTTCACGGCGAACAACACCGGAATGGCGCCCGCCCCCTCGATATAGGCCCCGACGTTGTGCAGGCCGGTCCAGCGCAGGCCGATGAATTTGTTGTTCTCGTCGAGTGCCAGTTCGGCGTCGACGGTCTGGTCGCGACCATGGTCGTCGCCCATGAGGGATTCGCTTCGGGTCGCAATCCACTTGACCGGGCGTTCCACGCGTTTGCATGCCCATGCCACGATCGCTTCCTCGGGATAGACATGACCTTTCATACCGAACCCGCCGCCGACATCCTTGGCGACGACGCGGATCATGCTCTCGGGAACATTCAGATTTTGCGCGGCGAGGCCCTGACGAATGCCGTGGACGTTCTGGGTGCTCGTATAGAAGGTGAGGCGGCCATCGCTGGTGTCGAAATCCCCCAGGCAGCCTCGCGGTTCCATGGTCACAGCGTCGAGGCGGTTGTTGTGCAAATGCAGCTTGGTGACGTGGTGAGCCCGCGCGAAGGCCGCTTCGGTCTCGTCAGCATTGCCCAGACGCAGGGTGAAGCTCGTGTTGTTGGCGGCCTCGTCGTAGACCAGAGGGGCCCCGTCTTTTACGGCGTCCTCGGCCATGACAATGGCGGGGAGTTCGGCGTAGTCAATCACGATCAGATCTGCCGCATCGCGGGCCTGCGCCTCGGATTCTGCGATCACCACGGCGACCCGTTCGCCAACAAAGCGAACCCTGTCGATGGCCATGGGCATATGCATGGTCCGGTATCCGGGAGGGCCACCCATATCTTCGGGCATCACGCCGCCCGTTGGGCCCATGCCGTCGCCGGCGTAATCCGCACCGGTCAGAACTGCGACAACACCGGGCGCGGCAGCGGCCTCGGCGGTGTCGATGGACTTAACCTCTGCATGGGCATGGGGGGAATAGACGAAAACAGCGTGGGTCTGGCGGGCCAGCACCAAATCCGAGACATAGCGTCCCCGGCCAGTCAGAAATTTGGGGTCTTCTTTACGTAGTACTGACTGTCCGATGCCGAACTGCATGATCTCGTTCCTTCCGAATATAAATGTACGTTTCCAGACTATCGATTGAATCTCAGAAGGGCGAGTCTGCGCCTTCTAGCCATGCCGCGCCGCGCGCATACAAGGCCTCGACCTCCGGTCCCTGCAATCCGGGCATGTCTCGTTTCACGTCGTAACCAACCCCGGTCTGCAGATAGGCGAGGTGTCGATACCCCTCCGGGAACTGTTCGAGCAGGCTCGAATCGAGTTCGAGAGTGGCGGCCGGATCGACGGGGTCCATGCGATCTTTTTCGTAGATTGGCTGGCGCAAGACGAGGCCCCAGCGGCCTTCGCGCTTCTCAAAGAAATCATAAAACCGACCGGTGCAGACCACGTCGACCTCGACATCATGGCAAGGCGCTCGTTGGGCGATCTGCATTTTGGTTTGGGAGATGGCCCGGTTGCCGGCCAGGTCAATTGAATTGGCGCCCAGGAAATGAACGACTTTGACGCCCGCATCCCAACCCTTCTTGCTCATGGCAATGAACTCGTCGGCGGTGCCCTGGGTCCAGGTCGCCTGCATCACCCCGTCATCGTGCCAGACAGTGCGGAAGCGGTCCCAGAACCCGGCATCACGCCATACCACCCAGTTCTCGACGAGTTCACGGATCTTCAGCCGGTCTTCGAGTTCGCTGGCCATGATTGAATTCCTTTCGGAGTGTTTTTGTTCAGGGTCGAATGGTTAGGGGCGGGCCCCGGCCGATATGAGAATGTCTATCAATTCGGTGTAGCCACGACGTTGCGCCAATGACAACGGGCTTACCCCGCTGCCGTCGGCGATGTTGACGTCGGCGCCTGCCGTGACCAGTGCCTCCAAGGTGGCGACGTGACGGGGGCCGCCATCGCCGAGCACAATCGCCTCGATCAGGGCGGTCCAGTTCAGATTGTTGACGTGGTCCAGCGGGGCACCGGTTTTGATCAGGGTGCGATCCACTTCGTCATGCCCGAGATGGGCGGCCGCAATCAGCGCTGTGCCGTCATAACGGCTGGTCACAAGTTTCGGATCACCACCACCCGCTTCGGCGATCCGGATCATTTCCGCATCATCGGCCACCGCCGCAATGGTGATCACGTCATAACGGTCGTCGTCGAAGGCGTTGATATCAGCGCCGGCAGAAAGCAGGGCGCGCACGGCGTCGCAGTGGCGCAAATGGGCTGCAACTATCAGCGGCGTGAGCCTGCGCGGGTATCGCAGGTTGAGGTCAGCTCCCTTTGAAGCCAACGCGGTGATCGCGGCAACATCGCCTGCCGCAGCGGCCTTGAGCGCGTCGGTATAGCCTTCGGTCGTGACCTTGCTGGGGGGCACCTGCGCGGCACCGGGTTGGGAAATACCAATGCTGACCGCTACGACGATTATGCAAGGGAGAAAGAATTTTAGTTTGCGGTTCATGTGTTGCGCGCCTGAGTGAAAAACATCGGTACATTGTACATGAGAAATCCACTGATCCCTGCCAACCCGATCAGAAGGGCAACGGGCAGGGCCGTCGCGTGGGGCAGCATGCCCGCGACCTGGCCGAAACCAGCACCGATGCTCAACTGCAAGAAGGTCATCAGGCCCGAGGCCGAGCCTGCAATCTGTGGGTTCACACTGACTGCACCAGCCTGGGCATTGGGCATCGCCAAACCATGGCAAAACCCCATGAAAATGCCGGGAACGAAGATGGCCCACGGAGAGTTTGCGCCAGCGATAAATAGCACGGTGATGGTTACCGCCGAGATCGCGGCCCCGGTGCTGCCCAAGCGGATCATGCGATCGAGACCGATGCGCATGGTGACGCGGGAAGTCAGAAACGTACCGCACAGGAAGCTGGCGGTCAGGCACATGAAGAACAGACCAAAGCTCGAGGGTGATCGATCGAAGACTTCGGCCATCAGAAACGGCACGCCGCCGGCGATCACCATGAACATTCCCATGCCGCAACCCGCATAGCCCGCATAGGCGACAAAGGCCGGCGTGCGAAGCAATCCCGGATAGGCCCGGAACATCTCTCGAAACATATTCGCACCGCGGGTGGGTGTGTGGGTTTCACGCAGGGTGGGCAGGGTGACCACGAGCCCGATCACACCCAACGCCGCAGCCATGACAAAGACGTAGCGCCAGCCAGCGAACTCGACCAGAAACCCGCCAATGACAGGCGCCAGTACCGGGGCCAGCACGACCATCGACATTACTTGTCCCAGCACCCGGGCGGTTTCTTCCCGGCTGAACAGGTCCCGGATGATGGCGCGGCTCACAACAATTCCGGCTGCACCGCCGACCGCTTGCATCAGGCGTCCGAAAATCAGCACTTCGATGCTGGGAGACCAGACGCACAAGCCGCTCCCCACGATAAACAGAACCAATCCGGAAAGGGCGACCGGGCGACGCCCGTAGCGGTCTGCTGCGGGGCCGTAACCGATGGTGGCAACGGCCATGGCGACTACGCCCAGGGTCAGGGTGAGCTGTGTCACGGTGTTGCTGGCACCAAAGGCGGTTTTGATCGAGGGCAGGACCGGCAGAATCACGTGGATCGACATCGGTCCCAGGCCCGCGATCAGGGCCAGGAGAATGACGAGTTTGAGGTTGCTCTTGGCGGCCATGTAAAATGCGTGTTTTGAGCCAGGGAGACGGAGGTCGCGGACAGCTTTTCAGTCCGCTATCCTCTCTGTATAGAGACGTTAAGGTCGCCACCAAATCAAAAACGGCCAGCCACGCAACATGAGGGGAGAAACCATGTCCAAACAAACCGCACGTCGCCGCGACAACCAGCAATGGATGCTCGACTGGATCATCAAGACAACCGGTCGGGTGCAAAACTTTGCCTATGACAATCGGGTTGTTCCCCCCGAGGTCAAATCCTACGCCCAGATTCACCGGGTCGTGGATAAGCATGCGCGCCATGTCGTCTCGATTGCCGAGCAAGCTGAAAAGGCCGGTCATCTGACCACGGCCGCGGAATTGTACTGGGTTGCCAGCGAGCATTATCGCGAGGCCCAGCACACGATCTACGAAGACGACAATCCCGAGAAGATATATCTCCACGACATGCTGTTGAAATGTTTCGACAAGGTGATGGCCTATGCTTCTCACCCGATCGAACGGGTCGAGATTCCCTTTGAGGGCAATTTCATCCAGGGCGTATTGCACATGGTGCCGGGCGGTGAGAAACACCCGACGGTGGTGTTCTGTCCCGGCATGGACATGACCAAGGAAGCGTTTATCGATGCGCTCAACCATCCCTTCGTCAATCGCGGACTAAACTGCCTGCATCTCGACGGTCCGGGGCAGGGCACCAGCAACATTCGCAAGATCCGCGTCACCCTGGACAATTACGAACGCGCCGGTTCGGCCGCAATCGACTATCTGTGCACACGCCCGGAAGTTGATGCAGGCCAGATCGCGGTGTCGGGTTTCTCGATGGGTTCGTATTGGGGCATGCGCCTTGCCGCGCTCGATAAGCGCGTGAAAGCTGTTGCCACGGCAGCGGCGTGCTACGGCCCCAAGACGGCGATCTTCGAACAAGCCTCACCGCGTTTCAAACAGGTCTTCATGTATATGGCCGGTATCCATGATGAGGAAGAATTCGACGATTTTGCATCCCAGATGGTCCTCGATGATGTGGCCGGGGAAGTGGAGTGCCCGGTTCTGCAGGTCACCGGCGAATACGATCCGCTGGCGCCTCTGGAAGACGTGTTGCGCATCTACGAGATGGTCACTGCGCCGAAGGAGCTATGGGTGGTGGAGAATGACTTCCACAATCCGCGCAATCGGCCGAATTTCGGCGGGATCGATTTCTATGGTTTCCTTGCGGATTGGATCAACGATGCGCTGGCCGGGAAAATTCCGGCAGACCACAAGAAGGAAATCCTGGTTCCCGAACGCGGCGCACCCGGACCCTATGTGCCCCAGGCTGATGGTGGCTTCATGCTGCCCGAACGTGTTGGCAAGTCAGCCGGGCTGACGGACGCCCAGCTTGGGCCAGCCGGCATCCGAAACGACTAATCTGAAAGCAGGCACAATGTCGAGACATGACGAACTCATTGCCTTATCGGCCTGCGATGCGGTCTCCCTTTTGCGAAAGGGAGAGGTCTCGCCGCTCGATCTGGTGGATGCGGCGTCCGACCGCATCAAGGCCGTCAACGGGGCGGTGAACGCTATTCCGACATTGTGCCTGGATCAGGCCCGTGAGGCGGCAAAAGCCTTACAGCAGCCGGCAAATCCGGAGCCCGGCTGGCTCGCGGGGTTGCCGGTCGTGGTCAAGGATTTGAACGAAACCGCCGGGGTGCGAACCACCTTTGGCTCGCCGATCTTTACGGACAACGTGCCCGAGCGCGATGAGGTAATGGTCGAGACTCTCAAGAAGCGTGGCGCGATTGTCATCGGCAAAGCCAACACGCCGGAATTCGGATCTGGTGCGAACACCTTCAACGAGGTTTTTGGCAAAACACGCAACCCCTGGAACACAGCGATGACTTGTGGCGGGTCCTCGGGCGGTTCAGCCGTGTCTGTGGCGACCGGGATGTCCTGGCTGGCCACGGGAAATGATCTCGGTGGCTCCCTGCGAACCCCGGCCAGCTTCTGTTCGATCGTCGGTCTGCGGCCTTCCGTGGGACGGGTGGCCCATGGCGCGGGTCTGATGTGGAAGGACATCCACCAGTCGCTGGTGGCCGAAGGGCCGCTCGGCCGGAGCGTGGCCGATGTGGCGCTGATGCTTGATGCACAGTCGGGCCGCCATCCGCGGGACCCGAAATCTCTGGAAACGCCGGCGATCCCGTTCCTGCAGGCCGCGCGCGAACCACGTGCCCCCAAGCGGGTTGGCTACACGCCCAATCTGGGAATCGGTCCGGTTGATCCCGAGGTCGATGCGATCTGTGCAGCCGCGGCGGCACGTTTCGCCGAAGTTGGCACCCATGTCGAAGAATCATGCCCGGATTTTACCGGCGCCATGGATATGTTCCAGACCCTTCGCGCGGCGCTGTTCGCGAGCATCGCGGCACCGCTACTCGACAACCACCGGGACCAGCTCAAGCCGGAGATGGTGTGGCAGGTCGAGAAGGGCATGGCCCTGACGGCAGGCGAAGTAGGCCGGGCGGCGATAGCGCGCACGAAGCTTTATGAACGGATGCTGGATTGGTTCGGTGACAACGACGTCCTGGCGCTTCCCGCCGCGATTGTGCCGCCCTTCGACGTGGACATTCGCTATATCGAACAAGTCGGGGATCACACCTTCGATAATTATGTCGACTGGATCTACATCACCTACGCGATCACGCTGACCGGCTGCCCCGCGATTTCGGTGCCGGCTGGTTTCACCAAGTCTGGTCTGCCCGTGGGCATTCAGCTGGTGGGTCGCCCGTTCGGCGAGGCGGAATTGTTGTCCTACGCGGCACAGCTCGAAAGCATCCTGGACCTTGGGTCCATGACGCCGCTGGATCCTATCGTCACCCACTAAAACGACGGCGCCACGCTTGATATTTGCAGTCCGGGGTCTACGTCGCTCCCGAACGGCGGCTTCTGAGCCTAGAACTAAGTTTGTGCGTGTCTAGGGGCACTGCCGGAAATGGAACAAGCCATGAAGAAAATCGGATTTCTCAATTTTGGGCACTGGTCGGCCGGGCATGGCTCTCAGGTGCAAACCGCGTCTGACGCTTTGCTCCAGTCTATTGATCTGGCGGTGGCCGCTGAGGAGTTGGGGGCGGATGGAGCGTATTACCGGGTCCATCATTTTGCCCGTCAGCTCGCCTCACCGTTCCCGCTGCTGGCGGCGGTTGGCGCGAAGACTAGCACGATCGAGATCGGCACGGGCGTGATCGATATGCGCTACGAGAACCCGCTTTATATGATCGAAGACGCCGGTGCGGCCGATCTGATCGCGGGGGGACGCTTGCAGCTCGGCATCAGCCGGGGTTCGGGCGAACAGGTGACCGATGGTTGGCGCTACTTCGGGTATCAGCCCGGCGAAAACGAAACCCATGCGGATATGGCTCGGCGACACACGGAAGTTTTTCTCAATGTCCTGGAGGGGGAAGGCTTCGCGGAGCCTTCCCCGAACCCGATGTTTCCCAACCCGCCGGGCATGCTGCGCCTCGAGCCCCATTCGGAAGGCCTTCGCGAGCGGATATGGTGGGGCGCAGCCTCAAACGCGACGTCTGTCTGGGCAGCAAAGCTCGGCATGAATTTGCAAAGTTCGACCCTTAAGACCGATGAGACCGGCGAGCCGTTCCACGTTCAGCAGGCCGGACAAATTCGCGCCTATCGTGAGGCCTGGGCCGAGGCCGGTCACGACCGTGAACCGCGGGTTTCCGTCAGCCGCAGCATTTTCGCGTTGATGAACGATATGGACCGGGCCTATTTCGGACAACGGAATGAAAGCCAGGACCAGGTCGGGATGCTCCACGGCAATGTCCGTTCCATTTTCGGCCGCAGTTATGCTGCGGAGCCCGAGACCCTGATCGAAGAACTGCGGCAGGACGAGGCTATCGCCGAGGCTGATACTCTTTTGCTGACCGTGCCGAACCAGCTTGGTGTTGAGTACAACGCGCATGTTATGGAATCTATCCTGACCCATGTGGCACCCGCGCTGGGGTGGCGCTAGGCGTACGTCGACTACTTCGTGGCCGCAGCCAATCGCCGTCCATACGTAATCGCTGCCACCATATTCGTGTGGTCGGCCTTGCCTGTCCAGGCGATATCAAACGCTGTGCCGTGATCGACGGAGCAGCGATCAAACGGTAATCCGACCGTCACGTTCACTGCGGTGTCGAAGGCGATCAGCTTGACGGTGGCGTGGCCCTGATCGTGATATTGGGCGATCACCAGGTCGAACTCACCGTGATGGGCACGGGCGAAAACCGTGTCCCCGGAGAGTGGCCCGAGGACGTTGATACCTTCGGCCTGCGCTGTGAAGACGGCGGGAGCGACCTGCTCATCATCTTCCGATCCGAACATGCCGCCTTCACCGCAATGTGGGTTCAGGCCTGCGACGGCAATGCGCGGCGCGTTCATGCCCAGACGTTTGAAATGGCTGTCCCCGGCGCGGATGACCTCGAGCACCCGCTCGGTGGTGCAGCGCCGGATCGCGTCTTTCAGGGACACATGGGCGGAGACATGGATGGTCGACAGGGTCGGGGAGGTCAGCAGCATGTTCGGCTTGATGCCTCCCGCCAGATGGCTGAGCAGGCCCGTATGGCCGTCATAGATATGCCCGGCAGCGTGCAGGGCTGCCTTGTTAATCGGGGCGGTCACGATACAGCCGATTTCGCCAGCGATCGCCAGCTCAGCAGCCTTCACAATGTAGGTGTAAGCCGCATCGCCCGCGGCGGCGGATATCTCCCCGGCTGGGGCGTCGGCGACCCCGTCCGTGGGAAGGTCGATCACCGAGATACCGTCGTCACCGAAGTGCAATCCCGTGTCGCACAGGGCGTTGGCCCGTTCGAGGACCGAGATGGCACCAATCACCTGAATATCCGTCCGCTCTGCTGAGCTCAGTGCGGCCAGCGCCTTACAGATGACTTCGGGGCCAACCCCGGCGGGGTCGCCCATGGTGATGGCGATCGTGGCGTTACCCATAATTACTTCTCCGGCAGGGGGATGAACTCGTCATCGCCGTCAATCGTTCCGAAGCGGCCGGATTTCCAGTCGTCCTTGGCATGCTCAATACGTTCTTTAGAGCTTGAAACGAAGTTCCACCAGATATGACGTTCGCCGTCTATAGGGTCGCCGCCGAGCAGCATGAAGCGGGTGCCGCTGGATGCGGTCACGTCGATGTCCGCATCCGGGTTTAAAACCAGCATCTCGTTCTCACCATAGGAGGTGCCGTCCAGTTGGATATCTCCGGCGACAATGTAGACCGCTCGCTCCGCGTATTCGTTGGTGATGTCGAGTGTCACGCCGGCATCCGTGTGAACGTCGAGATAGAACATCGGAGAGGTGGTCTCGACCGGTGAGGTCTCCCCATAGGCGCTACCCGCGATCAGGCGCATGTCCATACCGGGCTGAGATATGACAGGGAGCGTGTCTGCCGGGTGGTGGAAGAAGCCCGGATCGCATTCTTCCTGGTCCTTCGGCAGGGCGATCCAGGACTGGATGCCGAACACGGTGGAGGGCTGGTCACGGACTTCGTCGCGTGTGCGTTCGGAATGCACAATGCCGCGTCCGGCGGTCATCCAGTTCACGTCCCCGGGGCGGATCGCCTGAGCATAGCCGAGGTCATCGCGATGCATGATTTCGCCGTCGAACAGATAGGTCACTGTCGCCAGACCGATATGCGGGTGGGGGCGGACGTTGATGCCCTCACCGGCGGGGAAATCACTCGGCCCCATCCGGTCAAAGAAGATGAAAGGCCCGACCATGCGGTGCTTGGCGTAGGGCAGCACCCGCGCGACCTCAAACCCGCCGAGATCGCGGGTGCGAGGTTTGATAACAAGGGCAACGGAGGAAGACATATCGGGGCTCATCGGGTGGGGTGTTGGTCTGCCAATGACATATGCCAAACGCCACGGTTTTCAACGTTTCCCGGATTTTGCCGGGCCCGATTTACGTTTTTTGTTTTGCAGGACCCGCCAGGCCGAGAGTAAGCCAAAATCCCGATCGCCCCACGGACCGGCCGCCGCTTCCGTATAGGCTTTGCGGGTGGCGTTGATGGCCGGAACCTCGAAACCGTATTGCTTCGCCAGTTTTGACATCAGGGTGGCGTCTTTGGCCGCACCCGCGATGTCGAAGCCGACCTCTTTGGGAATTTTGCCGCCAATGGCATCGATGATCCATGAGATACGGGCTGGTGCGACTTTGGCGGCCCCGCTTGAATCCGCAAGAATGTCCGCGGCGAGGGACCGTTTGACGCCGGCCTTTTCTGTGATGGAAAGGGCTTCGCCCAGCGCCTCAAAATAGGTCAGCAGGGGTAGGTTGATTGCCAGTTTCATTGCGGTGCCAGCCCCGACCGGGCCGACCCGGTCAACCCGACGGCACAGGGTTTCGAGGATTGGCAATGCGCGTTTGTAGGCTGCGGGGGCACCGCCGGCCATGCCGAGCAGGTTGCCCGAGCGCGCGGGTGCCACCGAGCCGCCGACCGGGCATTCGAGGAATTTACCGCCCTTGGCCTTTACTTTGGCCTCAAGCGCTTTGGTGGTGTCGGGCATGAGGGTGCTCATCTCCACGACAAGCTTGCCTTTCAGATCGGCTGACAGAATGCCGTCACGGCCGCCGTAGACGGCCTTGGCGGCTTTATCGTCGATGACGATGTTGATGACGATGTCATTCGTCTCGAACAGCGCAGCAGGGCTTCCGACGCGGGTTGCGCCGGCATCAACGACCGGTTTGGTCTTGCGCGTGGTCCGGTTCCAGACCGTAAGGCTGTGCTTGTTGTCGATCAGATGCAGGCACATCGCCACGCCCATCCGTCCGGTGCCGCTAAATCCGATTTTCATGCCTGATGTCTCCTCGACCTTGCGCCTAATCTATTCCTGCAAAAAGGTACGCACTCGCCGTTGGGGAGGGAAGCCTTCGGCGGGGTGATCGTCCGAGAATGCGTGATATAACTCTGCGCAAATTCCGTTGACAACAAAACTGCAGGAACCTCCGCCATGTCCAAAGTCCGCGCCTCGTTCGTGTTTACCCCCTGGGAAGGCCGCCGGATCATCGGCAAGGCGGTCGCCGCCCTGCCGGTCGTGCAGAACGCCTACAAGAACACCGATATGATCATCGCCCACGGTTCGACCAATGTGTTCGTCGCCGAGGAGATCATGGGCACCGTGCCGAACAAGGAGTTCTATCTTTCCGGTCAGGTCATCAACAACGTGTTGTGTCAGACCCAGCCAGAGGAAAAGCCGCCGATTATCCGTCTGGTGAAGGGCAAGCTGATGCCGCCGACCGGCATGATGGACGAGATGCTGCGCAATTTTGACGACAAGTGCGTCTTCATCAAGGGCGGCAACGCCGTCGATCCGGATTTCAACGCCGGTGTTTTCTGTGCCCATCCCGGGTGCGGGACCATCGGCTTTGCGATGGGGATCATGATGGCGCGTGGCGCCAAGCTGATCATTCCCCTGGGGCTGGAGAAGCTCGTACCGTCGGTTATCGAATCCGCCCGGCACATGGGCCAGGACACGTTCTACTACCACTCCGGCCAGCGGGTTGGGATGATGCCGGTGACCAATGCGATCGTCGTGACCGAAGTACAGGCCCTGAAGATCCTTTTCGATATCGACGACGTGACCCATGTCGGCGGCGGCGGGGCGATGGGGTCAGAAGGCTCAATCGTGCTGGTGGCGGAAGCCGAGAAAGAGAAAATCGATGCGGCGGTCGAGCTTTATGAAGCGATCAAGGGGGAGCCGCCCCTGCGGACCCTGAAAGCCTATTGCGAAGGCTGTATCCCGACCACCCCAGCGACGGATGCCAGCCCGGACGAGCAGTATGAGGCGCATCCGAAGAAGCACTGTCTCTATGAAGGATTGAAGGAGAGCGAGTTGCCCGACTTCTTTACCCCGCGCACGGAGCCGATCACTCAGAACCGATAGTCGCTCACGAAGCGTCCTGGACAAACGGGTTGGTCTGCCGTTCCTGACCCAGAGTGGAGGCCGAGCCATGGCCGGGCACGAATGTTACGTCGTCGCCCAGGGGCCAAAGCTGTTCGCGGATCGAATTCAGCAGCGTGTCGTGGTCGCCGCCGGAAAGGTCCGTGCGGCCGATGGAGCCCTGAAAAAGCACGTCGCCGACAAAGGCAATTCGTGAGACCGGCTCGAAGAAGATGATGTGTCCGGGTGTGTGACCGGGGCAGAAGCGCACTTCAAAGGTCAGGTTTCCGACCGTGACTTCATCGCCCTGTTCGAGCCACCGGGTCGGGGTGAACGGCTTACCGCCCTCAACCCCGAACATCGCGCCCTGTTCGTGGAGTTTTTCGATCAGGAACGTGTCTTCGAGATGGGGCCCTTCGATGGGCACGCCGTATTTTTCTGCCAGATCGGCAGCACCACCCGCATGATCAATATGACCATGGGTCAGCATGATCTTCTCGACCTCGACACCTTGCTCGGCAATCGCTGCCTCGATGCGCTCGATCTCGCCACCGGGATCGACGACGGCGGCCTTGTTGGTCTCTTCGCACCACAAAACGGAACAGTTCTGCTGGAATGCGGTGACGGGAATGATGATAGCTTTCATACCGCTCTCGGTACCTCAGCGAATCGCGTGGCGCAAACGGCGAACTGGCGCGGGGATCGCTTTGACCAGATTCGTGCACCCCCATTAGGCTTCGCCGGCGCTGTTGCTACACATGTCTGAGGAGGACGTCTGATGGGTATTGTTTCATAGATTGTGCTCGGTCTCGTTGCCGGGTTTGTTGCGAAACTTATTTTGCCGCGCGATGACCCCGGTGGCTTCATCGTCACGGCCATTATCGGCATCGTCGGCGGTATGGTCGGTGGCTTTGTCGGCAGTTTGATCGGCCTGGGTGGGGTCGATGGGCTGAATATTGGCAGTATCATCCTCGTGATTGTTGGCGCGATGATTCTGTTGATCGGCTATCGGATGGTGAAGAAAAAGGCCTGACCGCCTCACGAATGTGAAAAGCCCGCTGCGCCTTCCGCAGCGGGCTTTTGCTTGCCGTGATGCAAGCTTTGATTGGAAAAAATAACGCTCGGACACTTCTACGAAACGTCGCGGAGTGGGATAGTCGACCCGCAATTATTCAGTTCGGGTCAAAAATCCGGCGGCTTGGGGAGAAGTATCATGGAACAGAATGTCACGTTTGATTCAGACGGATTGAAATTGTCCGGGGTAGTTCACACCCCCGCAGACTTGTCTCCGGGCAGTTCGCGTCCGGCGTTCCTCGTCCTGCATGGCTTTGGGACCGGCAAGGATGGCTCAACCCCCGAAATTCTTGCCAACATGCTCTGCGAGTGGGGCTATGTGGTGATGCGCTTTGACTTCCGCAGCTGTGGCGACAGTGAAGGCGAGCACGCCTGGATCATGTGTGAAGACCAGGTCGAGGATGTGAAGAACGCTGTGACCTGGTTTGCCAAGCAATCCTATGTGGACGGCGAGAAAATTGGTGTTATCGGGCACAGCTTTGGGGCTGCGGTTGCGGTTTATGCCGGTGGCGTCGACAAGCGGATCGCTGCCGTGATTTCGTCATGTGGCTGGGGCGATGGCGAGAGCAAATTCCGCCTGCAGCACAAGTCGAAGGCAGAGTGGGCCAAATTTACCAAGATGCTCGAAGACGGCAAGGTGCACCGGGCGAAAACCGGCAAGTCGCTGATGGTCGATCGTTGGGACATCGTGCCGATCCCCCAACACTTGCGCGGCCATATGGGCAAGAACGTACACACCAGTTTCCCGGCTGAAACGGCTCAGAGCATGTTTGATTTCCGGGCCAATGACGTGGCGGCGGATATCTCGCCGCGCCCGCTGCTGCTGTTCCACGCTGCCGATGATTCCGTGACTCCCACGGATCAGTCACTACAGCTGTTCAACCATGCCAAACAGCCTTGTGATCTGATGTTGCTTTCGGATGTGGATCATTTTCCGTTCTCCGTTGATAGTGTCCGCGCGCGCGATGTCGTCAAGGGCTGGCTGGACCGACATTTTCCCGCATAGTGCATAAATCTAATATACATTAGCGTTTCTCCACCAAGTCGAGGATGGAAAGAAATATGGCCACGAAAATTTACACACCGAGTGCTAAGGAAATGGATTCGCGCATTGCGCGGTTCGACGAACTCGAGCCGATGTCCACTACCGATGATTTGGCGTGGGTGCCACAGGATGCATGGGAGATATTTTTTGCCCGCAAGATCATGGCGGTCATGCTGGAGGATACGCCAAGTCCGTTCGGAAACCGGGCGCCCATTATCGGCGCCAACGGGACGACCATGTTTATCTCCGTGATGCCCCCGGGTCAGGGACCGTGCCTGCATGATCACAACGAGACCTACGAGACTTTTATGGTGCTGCAGGGGTCGATTGAGTATCGCGTCGGCGATCCGATCGAGCACAAGCGCGTCCTCAACCAGTGGGATGTGTTCTCCTGTCCGCCCGGCGTATATCGGGAATTCAACAATGTGGGTGAGGGCGACGCGGTCCAGTTGACGGTTCTGACAGGGCCGATTGAACGCGACGACGTCACCATGCCCCATTCGGTCAAGGAACGGGTCACGGAGGAATATGGCGCGAAGGTTGCCGATGCCTTCGGCGAGATCATGCCCTTCGATCCACCACGCTCCTGATACCGGGACGCCTAGAATGGCCCTGATCGAAGCTAACGGGATCATCCAGTATTACGATATTCAGGGCGAGGGGCCGCCTTTGCTGCTGGTTGCGGGCATGGGGGGCACTGCCAATTATTGGGCAGAACAGGTCGCATTCTTCTCCGCCACCCACACGGTGATTAGCTATGACCAGCGGGGCACTGGGCGGTCCAGCCACGTGCGGGTTGAAAGCATCGACCAGTTGCACGAGGACCTTTGTGCGTTACTCGATGGCCTGGCCATTCAAACCGTCGACTATCTTGGTCATTCAACGGGGGGGAATATCGGCCAGATCATGGCGATCGAAACCCCCGAGCGCCTGCGCAAACTCATTATTTACGCGAGTACGACCCATGGGGACGCCTATCGCGCCAAGGTCTGGAAGGTCCGCCGTTCCATTATGGAAAATCAGGGTGCAGCACTCTACGGCGATATGACAAGCCTGATGCTGTATCCGTCGGACTGGATCGCTGCGAATGCTGAATTGCTCGAGCAACAGCAGGCGGCCCAGGTGGCCATGCTGGCGCCGGTAGATGTGATGACCAGCCGGATTGAAGCCGTCCAGGCCTATGATCGTCGCGATCAGCTCGCACAGATCGACACATCGACCCTGGTCGTGTGCGCGCGGGACGACAACCAGACCCCACATTATTTTTCCGAGGCCCTGGCCGCCGGAATTCCGACCGCAGAATTGTGCTCTCTCGATTATGGCGGGCATGCGTGTTCGCGCACGGTGCCCGACCAGTTCAACAGCATTATCAGCGCATTTCTGGAACGCTGAACCACATACTCTGAAAAGGAAAACAACATGGCCCATGAACCGATTATTCCCGCAGGATCCGCGCCGCCACTGGCGCCTTATTCGCCGGGGGTCAGAGCCGGTGACACCGTCTATGTCTCGGGCATTCTGGCGATGGATACCGATGGGGGAATCGTTGGTGAGGGCGATGTCCGAGCGCAGACGCGCTGTGTCATCGAGGCCATCAAAGGTGTGGTCGAAGCCGCGGGCGGTTCGCTATTGGATGTTGCATTCAATCAGATTTTTCTGGCTGATCTCGGCGATTATGCGGCGATGAACGAAATCTACAAAGAATATTTCGGGACGAATTCTCCGGCGAGATACTGCATTCGCGCAGACCTGGTGAAACCGGAGTTTCTGGTCGAAATCTCGTCCACGGCTTATCTCGGTTAGCTCTCGGTATGCGTCGGGCCGGTGTTGCGCAAGCTCATCAGCCCGGCCATCACCAGCGCTCCGACGACGATTACAACGCCGAGGATCTGGAGCGGGAAAAGCGATTGCCCAAGGATCAGGAACGCGGCTGCGATCGTTACGAGAGGCTCGATATAGGAGAACAGGGTCGCTTTGACCGGCCCGATCATTGAGATGCCGACGAAGAAGCCAATCATGGCACCGGCGAAAAGTAGATTGCTGCCTAGAAAACTCCACCAGCCGATCGATGATTGTGGCAACAGGAATTCGCCTTTGAACAGCGAAATGACGGCGAATGAAACCGCGGCCGTCGTCACCAGATAGAGGGTGACCTGACGTGAGTCCCCGGCTTTGATAACCCGGCTGCTGACGACGGAAACAATCGCAAGTCCCAACGCACCAATGGCAGCGAGAACCACGCCACTCAGGCGGAGGCTGTCCGCGCTCACGCCGAGTGCGAGTGAGAGGCCCCCGAAAGCGACAACGGCAGCAATGACTGTTGCGGGCCGCAGCGTCTCCCAACCGAGGATCGCGATGATGAGGGAGGTGAAGACCGGGAAGAGAAAGAAAATGAGGATAGCGAGGGAAACCGGGAGCAATTCGATGGCCGAGAGAATGGACCAGGAATAAATCACCGTCACAAACCCAAGGCCCATGGCGATTAAACCGTCACGACGCGGCAACAGGATCGACTTGCCAGAGACAAGCAGCAGGCCGATCAGGATGATCGCTGGCAGCACAAACCGTGTCGTCGAAACAGCGAGAGGCCCGCTGCCGCTGGCGTAGGACAGGCTGGCGAGGGTGTTGCCAAAAGCAAATCCCACGCTGACGGCGAGAATAACCAGTATTCCAATCAGGGTGCGCTGCGAATCCATATTCATCCTCACTCGTAATAATGCCAACCGGTCTTGCGCGCCGGTTGGAACAACAAGCTGATTTGTGCTTCGGTGGTTTGAAACTATCAGTCTGCCATCATGCGAGGAACGATTATGAGTGGTGAACCACTTCTGTCTCTGAACGGCGAGATCATCGAAGCCGTGGATGCCCGTATTTCGCCTTTTGATCGCGGCTTTCTATGGGGTGACGGGGTCTACGAGGTGACCCCGTGCTTTGGCGGCGAATTCTATCGGCTCGAGGATCATATTGATCGTCTTTACCGTTCTTTGCGCTATGTGCGGATCGACCCGGAGATGACACCGCAGGATATGGAGTCCACGACGGAACGCTTGCTCGAAGCAAACCGGGAACGTCTGACACCAAACGCCATGTATCGCGTTGGGCATTGGGTTACCCGGGGCGTTGATTCTGAATCGATGGCAGCACTCGCGGCCGGCCCGGCAACGGTGATGATTTTCTTCCGTCCCGTCGATACCGCCGCGATCGCACGTAATCACGCGCAAGGTGTGCAGCTTTCGATTACCACGACCCGGCGTAATCCGCCGGCCTGTGTGGAGACGCGGGCGAAGGTGACCAGCAAGATGAACCAGATCCTGGCGGAGCTTGATGCCGCCGCGCGCGGGAAGTTGTCTCTCATGCTCGACCTGGATGGCAATGTCGCCGAGAACGCGGTCGCCAATATCTTTATTGCCCGTGACGGTGTCCTCTGGACTCCACCGGAGCGCAATATTCTGGAGGGGGTGACCCGCAAGGTCGTGTTCGAACTCTGTGAGGGGTTGGGCATTCCCCTCGAGGAGCGATTGTTTACCCAGTACGACTTGGCGCAGGCCGATGAGTGTTTCATCACGTCGAGCGCGATTTGTGCGACCCCTGTCGCCTCGATCGACGACTTCACGCCCACCCACCCGGTTCCGGGTCCCATCACCACCCAGCTGATTGATGCGTTTGCGGCTGACACCGGATACGATTTTCGCGATCAAAGTTCTGTAGCCTGAGGTTCCAGTAATGTCCCGTTTAAGCGCATTCAATTTTCAGGGATGGATTGAAGAGCATCGCCATCTGCTCAAGCCACCTGTTGGCAATGCCGTGGTTTGGCAGGATACGGATTTTATCGTCATGGTGATCGGTGGCCCCAATGCTCGAACCGACTATCACGACGATCCCTTTGAAGAATTTTTCTATCAACTCGAAGGCAACATTACGCTTCGGGTACTCGAAGAGGGTGTGCCCAGAGATATTCCGATCAACGAAGGGGATGTTTTGCTCTTGCCGCCCCATGTCCGTCACTCGCCGCAACGCCCCGAGCCGGGCAGCATTGGTCTCGTGGTTGAACGGCGCCGACCGAAAGGGCTGATGGACGGATTTGAGTGGTATTGCCCGGCCTGCAACGCTCTGCTGCATCGCGTTGAGGTGCATGTCGGGAATATCGTCGACGACTTACCCCCGCTTTTTGACGCCTTTTATAATTCCGAAGAACTGCGGACTTGCTCCCAGTGCCCCGTGATTCACCCCGGGCGATGATTCACGCATCTCAAACCTTTGTTATACTGTGGTCCAATCTATTGGTGTGAAACAACGGCCGCGGCTTCGAAAGGATTGACGTATGTCTCTTGCTTCCGAGAATGTGTCTGAGGAAACCTCCGATCGTCGCTCCATTCTGGTCGTTGACGACGAGAAGCAGTGTGACCAGCTGGTAGATAGTTCATCGGATCTTGAGGTCAGCATTTATCAGGCCGGGAACGGAGAAGAGGCGCTCGAACTCATCGCGTCCCACGTACCCAATCTGGTCATCATGGATATCCGGACGCCGATCCTCGATGGGGTCGGGGCCGTCGATAAACTCGCCGACACCGATAGCGATGTCAAAATCATCCTGATGACCGGGGATCCGACATCACTCCGGGCGGCGTATAAGCGTTGTCCCGACGTCTTCACGATCATCATTAATGATTCCATGGTCAGTATTCTCTCGATGTCCAACGACATGTTTGCGCGGACGATAACTTGGACGACTTAACTATTGATGGTCCAGCATTGGTTTAGATCAGGTGAAGCGAGCTGCCTGTGGTGGCCGAACTTATTGGCTCCAATCTTCGCGTTGGCTCTAAACTTCGCGTGACACAATTGTCGGCGGCTTATGCGCGGTGACGTTCGGCAGTTCTCCGTCGAACCGGCCTATTTCCACCAGCGCACTATGGGCGATGGGGCCCTGACCAAGTTGGGAGGTGCCTTTGTCGATGGTCAAAACGTTCGGGTTACCGTGTTTGTCGAGGCTGTTTTTCCGGGCGGGGTTTTCGGGGTCGTACCAGGCACCTGTTGCCAATTGGACCACGCCCGGGCGGACTTCCGGTGTGATCCGGACGCCGGCGAGCAGGGCCCCACGGTCGTTGAACACCCGGACGATATCGCCGTCCGTCAGTTTGCGTTCGGCAGCATCATCCGGGTGGATCCAGATCGGCTCCCGGCCGTCGATCTTGTCATCGCGGCTCACGCGACCATTGTCGAGTTGGCCGTGCAGACGTGTGCGCGGCTGATTTGAGATCATGTGAAGCGGATAGGTTTGCGCCGCCGGGGCGCCCAGCCATTCGATGGGTTCGCGCCAAACCGGATGGCCTGGGCAATCGTCATAGCCAAAGCCATCGACGACTTCGGAAAAGATTTCGATCTTCCCGGAAGGTGAGGGAAGCGGATTTGACGTCGGATCTGCGCGAAAGGTCTCGAACATCACCGTCGGTTTGGCGGGGCGTGGGATTTCGATATGCCCGGTTTCCCAAAACTCTTCGTAGGAGGGCATGGTGATGTCTTTTTCGGCCGCGCTCTGGCGTGCGCGGTCATAGATATGCCGCAACCATTCTTCCGGCTCACGTCCTTCAGTGAAGGCCTCATGGGTGCCCGTCCGTATGGACAGGCCGCGGAAGATATCGAAATCATCCAGTGCGTCACCAACCGGCTCGATGGTTTTGTCCATCGCCATAATAAAGCGGTCGCGGGATGATGCGCCGATATCCTTGCGTTCCAGGGTCGTGGTTGAGGGAAGCACGATATCGGAGAACTTCGCGGTGGCAGTCCACCACGGTTCGTTCACGATGACGGTTTCAGGTTGCCGCCAGGCGCGAACCAGACGGTTCAGGTCCTGGTGATGATGGAACGGATTGCCCCCACACCAGTAGACCAGACGGATATCCGGATAGGTGCGCGTTTCCCCGTCGAATTCGTACGGCTTGCCCGGGTTGAGCAACATATCCGAGATCCGGGCGACGGGGATCCAGCTGTCGCAGGGATTGGTCCCGGTCACCAGTGTCGGAGAAGGGGCGGTCTGTCGTGGATTGCCAATGTTACCCATGCTGCCATAGCCAAAGCCGAATCCCTGACCCGGAAACCCGATCCCGCCGAGCATGGCGGCGAGGGTCACGGTCATCCAGAAGGGCTGTTCGCCGTGATCGCCGCGTTGCAGCGACCAGTTTGTGTTAACGAGCGTGCGCGAACCGGCCATTCGCCGCGCGAGTTCACGAATTGTATCGGCGCTGATCTCACAAATCGGCGCGGCCCAGTCCGCATCCCTGACGCATCCGTCTGCCTCGCCCAGCAAGTAGCTGCGGAACGTCTCGTAGCCGACACAGTGGGTCTTCAGAAATTCATGATTGGCCAGACCTTCGGTTTCCAGCGTGTGGGCGAGGCCGAGCATCATCGCGACGTCGGTATTCGGGCGGATCGCAATCCACTCGGCGTCGAGATGATCTCCCATGTCGTCGCGCAAGGGCGAGATGTTTACGAAATCGACGCCGGCTTCGCGGGCGGTTTTCAAATACGGCCCGGTGACATGATCCCCTGGTCCGCCAGCGGCCACTTGCGCGTTCTTGAGGGGGATCCCGCCGAACGCGACCATCAGTTCCGTGTTCTCGACAATCGAGTCCCAGCTCGTTGCTTCGGTCATCGCGGCACGGGCGGTCCCCAGAATATGCGGCAGGATCGCGTAGCCAGCTGCGATCGAATAGGTGTGCACCTGGTCGGTAAATCCACCGACGGTGTTGAGGAAGCGTTGTAACTGGCCCTTGGCGTGATGGAAGCGCCCCGCACTCGACCAGCCATACGAACCTCCAAAGATCGCCGCGTTTCCATGTTCTGTGCGCACGCGATCGATTTCGGCCCCGACCATGTCCAGGGCTTCATCCCAGGGGACGGCCACAAACGGATCGACGCCTCGATTTTCCCGCGTGCCGCCATTTGACCGGTTGAGCCAGCCTTTGCGGAACATGGGTTTCTCAACCCGGCTCTCGTCATAGACCGCATCAGCCAGCGAGTGGATGATGGGGGAGGGGTCCTGGTCTTGGGCAAACGGGTGAACAGCAGTGAGACGTCCATTTTCGACGTCAGCGGTAAAGGCTCCCCAATGGGAAGAGTGCCGGTGCGTGGTTTTTGTCATGCAACATGCTCCCGTTGCGCTGTCAAAGCGCTGGCTTCAGCGTAAGATCAGAAGTGTAGCGAAACTGGGAGAGAAAATCATGGAAGTACGTCTTGATGGCCGCACGGCGGTTATTACAGGTGCCAGTGAAGGCCTAGGTCTGGCGATGGCGCGCGAATTCGCGGAATCCGGCGCCAATGTCGCGATGATTGCGCGGAGCGCCGACACGCTGGAGGCCGCGCGGGACAGTGTTCGTTCTGCAGTGGGTGGCAATAGCGTGAAGATTGAAGCCTTGCCCTGTGATGTCACGAAGATGGATCAGATCGGGAAAACCTGGTCGGACGTCGGCGGGCTTTTTGGCAATGTTGATATTCTGGTGAACAATGCCGGGGCGCACGCCATTGGGCCGTTTCTCGAATGCTCGGATGAACGCTGGCAGGCCGATCTGGATTTGAAACTGTTTGCTGCTATTCGACTTTGCCGTCTGGCGATGCCGGGCATGGCAGAACGCAAATGGGGTCGGATCATCAATGTGCTCGCGGGCAGCGCGAAGACGCCAGGCGCGGGTAGCGCGCCGACCTCGGTTTCCCGGGCCGCCGGGATGGCGCTGACCAAGGTTCTCGCCGGGGAAGGGGCGCCCGACAATATTCTGGTCAACGCCTTGCTGGTGGGTTTGATCCGCTCCGGACAACATGAACGCCGTCATCAAAACCAGGCGGCCGACAAATCTTTCGAAGATTTCATCGCCCCCAAGGAAAAGGAAATCCCGCTGGGCCGCATCGGTGAAGCCGAGGAATTCGCCAATATGGCCTGTTTCCTGGTCTCCGACGCCGCGTCCTATGTCACCGGATGTGCAATCAATGTGGACGGGGGACGTACGCCCGTTGTGTGAGCCGCGATCGTGATGTCACCACGTGACCCGCGTCGTTTGATCGGCTAGCTTCTCGGCTTTATCAGGTTGGGGAGAGGGTTCCATGTCGGGCGACGTAACCGTAAAGGCTGAAGCGCTGACAGCGCTTATTCATGAAATCATCCGGCTGGGTGGCAGCGACGAAGGCGAATGCCGGATTGTGTCCGAACACCTCGTGGGCGCAAATCTTGCCGGTCATGACAGCCACGGCATCGGGATTGTTTCCACCTACATCAAAAACCTTCAGCGCGGGCTTCTGGTGCCCAATACGGCTGCTGATTGCGTGCACGATGATGGTCCCTTTCTGCAATTCGATGGTCATAAGGGCTACGGCCAGCGTGTCGCGGAAGAGGTCACAGCGGCCACAATCGCGCGCACAGGTGAATCCGGGATCTGCGTTGCGACCCTGAAGAACTCGCACCATATCGGTCGGGTCGGCACCTATGCGGAAATGATTGCCGCGGCGGGTTTCGTGTCGATCCATTTTACCAATGTCACGGACCACCATGAGATGGTGGCGCCTTTTCGGGGTGCGGACCCCCGTTTTGGGACCAACCCGATCACCATGGCGATGCCGACGACGAAACCCGACGAGCCTATTATTCTGGATATGGCCACGAGTGTGGTGGCGATGGGTAAAATTCGCGTGGCCCATGATTCTGGAAAAACCGTGCCCGATGCCTGGCTGATCGATAGCGACGGCCAACCGACGAGCGATCCGGGGGTTATGTTCAATCCGCCGCTGGGGGCGTTGCGCGCCTTTGCCGAGCACAAGGGCTATGCCCTTTGTCTGCTGGCCGAGCTTATGTCGGGCGCGTTGTCGGGCGGGGGCACTATCCAGCCCGGGAACGAACGCCTCGACGGGATCATCAACACCATGACAATGGTCGTGATCGATCCGGCGCGGCTCGGCGATGCAGACTGGATCAAGCAGGAAATCACAGATATGGCCGATTACACGAAGACGGCCCGGCCAGCCGACCCGGATGCGCCGGTTCTGGTGCCCGGCGATCCCGAACGTGCGGCCCGCAAACAACGTGGTGCCGATGGCATCTTCGTCCCGGTCCGTACCTGGGAAGGATTGCTTGAAGGCGGTGCCTTGCTCGGCTTAGAGCGCGACCAAGCGCTGAAAATATCAGGCCTCGCCTAATATCTCCGACAGCGGGACGGAGCGTCTCTCGCGAGAGGATTTGACGGCGCCCAGGACGATGGCCAGTGGATTGAGGGCATCCGTGCCATCAACTTCCGGCTTGCGTCCTTGCGTGACGGCGTCGGCGAAATCTTCGAGCTCAGCAAGCAAGTGATCGGCGGGCGGAAACTCGACCGGTGAGGGCTTGCTCTCTCCGGTGCGTTGAATCCGTAACCCGTCAATGTCCATATCGAGGAATGCGTTGGCCTTTGTGCCGTGGACGTTGATCATGAAGCGTCGTGGAGAGATGTAGTCTGACGCCACGAAACCGATGGCCCCGGACGGGAAGCGCATCAGAACGGATGTGACGTCCTCAACTTCAGGCTCTGTTTCCAGGCGATCCACATAAGCGGTCAGTTCCTGCACGTCTCCGAGCAGATAAAGCAAATTGTCGATCTGGTGGATGCCGATTTGCATCAGGCATCCGCAAGAATTTCTTCCGGATCGGTGCGCCACGCACCTGGCTTTAGCTTCAGGCCATTGTCATTTGAAAATATGCCTTCGGCTCGACTGACACGCCCCAGTTCCGCATCGTCGATCATTTTCTTGAGATGGCGGAGCGCCCCGTGGCGCCGATAGGAATGCCCGACCGCGAGAACCACATTCGCGGCATCGCACGCTGCGATCATGGTGCGTCCATCGGCGATCGCATTGAAGACAGGCTTTTCGACGAACACGTGTTTGCCGGCGGCGGCGGCGGCCAAAGTGCCGGGGAGGTGTGCCTAATTAGGCGTCGTCAGGATCACCCCGTCGAGATCATCGAGTGCGAGCATATCCTCGCAGGAGGCCATGGCTTCGCAGTTGAAGGTTTCCGCAAACTTTGCGTTCTTTTCGGGGGAACGCGTGAAACCGGCGCGAAGCTCCAGCTTGTCCGATTTTTTAATAACCCCGGCCGGAACATCTGGCCACCATCCAATCCCGACGATGCCAACGCGCATTAGATTTTGTCTTCCCACTTCTCCAGAAACGGACGGATATGCGCTGCCCATTCGTCGGCATGCCGACGGAAAGAGTAATGCCCGCCTTCTTCGACGATAATCAGCTCTGAGCCTTCGATGGCTTCGTGCAAATCTTCAGAGAAGTAGAAGGGGACAGTTGCGTCGTCGCGCCTCCCGATGACAAGGGACGAGTTCTTGGTCTTGGTGATCTCGTCCAGACGATCATGGTTAAGGGTCATGTCGATGCGCGCCGCCAGAATTTCCGGCTCGGCGATTGTCGCAAGCGAACGCTCTTCGAGTTCCATCACCTTGTCGAGGTTGTGGCGGAACTGCATGCAGCCATTGGTGAACAGCGAGCTCACCCGCACATAGGGCTCCGGCCCCTCGGAAAGGGCGATCTCGCGGCGGGCGGTCTGTACCCGGCGGATATATTCGTCCGCCTTGGTCCAGGTGTTGGAGAAGATGCAGCAACGCAGGCGATCAGGGCGATCGATCGCCAGGTTTTGCAGAATGGCGCCGCCCGTAGATGTGCCGGCGAAATGGGCTTTCTCGATGCCCATCGTGTCCATCAATGCGATGATGTAGTCGGCGATGTGCTGGGTTGAATAACCGTCTGCATCCGGTCGGTCACTGTCTCCTGCACCGCGGTGGTCAAAGGAGATGCAGCGGTAGTTGTCCTAGAAGATTTTGCGTTGATACTCCTAGGAATTCATCACGCCAACGAGGCCGGGAATGAAAATGAACGGCGGGCCATCACCCATCTCGTCCACGTTAAGGGTCAAGCGTCCGACATCGATTTTTTCCATGATATTCCCCTGAGAAAGGTTCTGACTGATTGCAGAGGTTATCGCATGGCAACTGCTCGGGGGACACCCAACGGGCTCGAACGTCTCTTAAGACGAAACGTCACGGATCAGATCGCGCCGGACTCGCGTAGCGCTGCAATCTCGTCGGCTGATTTTCCCAGCGCGGTCAGGATTTCTTCTGTGTGTTCGCCCAGGGTCGGCGGCGCACGGCGCACGCTGGCCGGGGTGCCCATCAGGCGGAACGGAATGCCCGGAAGGTCGATCTCACCTTCGGTGGAGTGAACGGCCTTGGTGACCAACTCCCGTGCGATGGTGTGCTCGGCGGTCAAGGCTTGCGCCACCGTATTGATAGGGGCACAGGACACGCCTGCGGCCTGCAGTTTGTCGAGCCAGGCTGCGGTGTCGTCCGTCTTCAAGAGCGCAGAGATCATCTCGTCGCAGGCCTCACGGTTTTCGACCCGGTCCCGGTTGCGGGAGAACCGCGTATCGTCGGCCCATTCATCCTGACCGACCGCGTTACAAAATGTCTGGAACTGGCCGTCATTGCCAACCGAGAGCGCGATCATGCTGTCGCGCGTGGGGTAGGCGTTGTAGGGCACAATGTTCGGGTGGCCGTTGCCGTACCGTCCGGATTCCTTGCCCGAAGCGAGATAGTTCGCCGCAACATTGGCGAGCAGGGATATCCCGGTGTCGTAGAGAGACACTTCCACGTATTGACCCTTGCCGGTCGTGTGGCGTGCCTGCAAAGCCGCAAGAATTGACGATAGGGCGTACATCCCGGTGCACAAATCGACGATGGCCACGCCGAGCTTCATGGGATCGCCATCGGCCTCTCCCGTGATGCTCATCAGGCCGCTTTCAGCCTGGAGCAGGAAGTCGTAGCCGGGCAGGCCGGCGCGCGGACCGGTGGATCCATATCCGAGGATCGATGCGCGCACGATTTTTGGGGCGTTGGCTTCATACCAAGCATCATCGAAACCGAACTTCGCCATGGTGCCGAGCTTGAAATTGTCGATCACCACATCGCCGTCGCGCAGCAACTCAGCGAGGACCTTACGGGCGGATTCGTCCTTGAGGTTGAGGGTCATGCCGCGTTTGTTGCGGTTGGCACCCAGGAAATAGGCGGATTCCTCACCAACAAATGGTGGCCCCCAGGCCCGCGTATCATCGCCTCGACCGGGCTGTTCGATTTTGACCACGTCGGCACCCATATCGCCGAGCATCATCGCGCAGAACGGCCCTGCGAGCACCCGCGTGAGATCAATCACGCGGATGCCGTCGAGGGCGCCGGGAGTTTCGGTGCCTGTCATGGTTTCGTACTCAGCCCTTTTTGAGCTGGTTGCGGTCGTTCGCGAGATCATCGAGATACGTGTCGACGACTTCCTTGTTCTTCATGCGGAACTTCATGAAGTCCGGCTTGCGCTTGTCGAGGAAGGCCTGCATGCCCTCCATGGATTCCTCGCTGCCCCAGACATGAGCCAGCAACTCCATGCCGTGCTGCCACGACGCATAGAGCTCATCGGACTCATGGTTGAGTGACTTCTTCGTCATCCGGATCGTCTGCCCGCTATGGCCCTTGATGGTCTCACACCATTTCTGGGTTTCTGCGAGCAAATCGGCATGCGGCACAACCTTGTTGATCAGGCCGATATCGACGGCTTCCTGGGCCGAGAAAGTACGAGCGAGGAAGATCATCTCGCGGGCCAGACGCTCGCCAATCATGCGGGGAATGTACTGGGTCGCACCTACGGTCGGGCAGGCGCCAACTTTGGCACCGGACTGGCCGAAATGGGCCTGGTCGGAAGCGATCACCATGTCACACCACAGGGCGAGCTCGTGTCCGCCACCCATGCACCAGCCATTGACCATGGCGATGACCGGGATTGGCAGGCCGCGAATGGTCATGGCCGGGCCGCGCATCCGGTCGTTCCAGTGATAGGCGTTGGTCCAGTTCAGCTTCATCATCGCGCCGAAATCGCCGCCAGCCGAGAAGGACTTGTCGCCTGCGCCGGTGACAACGGCACAAGCGATCGACGCGTCGTTGCGGGTCGATTTGAAGGCGTGGATCAACTCGTCGAGCGTGTGCTCACGAAAGGCATTGCGTGAATTCGGACGATTGATCGTGATCCAGGCGACATTGTCTTTGACCTCGAACAGGATGTCTTCGAAATCATCGGAAGTGGGCATATGGGACATGGTTGCTGGTTCCCCCAGGTAATAGAATTGATCGTTCCGTTAGGTTTTTGCATCTTCGAGAGTTCGATTGAAGATACGAATCCCTGCGGGACTGTTGATTTTCTCGGGACATATATACAGTCCGCGCGGGCGCGACAATTGGGACGCGCACGTATGCATATACGCTACAATAAATCCGTTTGTTAGGGGAGTTTCATGACAGGTAGAAAATCGATCCAGACCGTTCTCATTTATGGTTATGGCGTGATGGGCAAGGGCGTTTCGGCAACATTTGCGGATGCGGGATTTGAAACCATCGTGAAGAGCAGCCGTGCGAGCGAGTTGAGTGATCTGCCTGCGGGTGTGACGGCTGTGACCGATCTGCCAACCAAAGCCCCGGATCTGGTGATCGAATTTGTGCCTGAAGATGCCGCGATCAAACAGCGGGTCTTCGCCGAAATCGAGGCGGCCTATCCGGATGACGAAGTGATCATCGCGACTGGAACATCGGGCGCGTCTCTGGACGATCTCGGGGCGAATCTGAAGCGTCCGCATCTGTTCACGGGCATCCATTATTTCATGCCGGCCGACACGACGGCAGTGGCCGAAGTCATGGCGGGTCCGGGCGCGCCGGCTGACGTGGTTGACGCGGTTGCCGATGCGGTCATGCGCACGGGCAAAGAAATCGTGACCCTCTACAAGCCCATCGTCGGGTTCCTGATTAACCGGCTGCAGCACATTATCCTGCACGAGGCTTATTACCTGGTCGAAGAAGGCGTTGCGACGCCGGCCGATATTGATATGGCCGCGCGCAAGATGCTGGCGCCGCGCATGTGCTTGAACGGCCTGATCGAGCAAAAGGACACCTCGGGGCTGGAAATTCATGCCATGGCACAGAGTTCCATTGTTCCTGAATTGCATCCGGTCGATACCCCTAACCCGTTGATTCAGGATATGGTGGCGCGCGGTGAGGTCGGTCTGTCGGCGGGCAAAGGGTTTTACGACTGGGATGGCTGTGACGTGGATATGGTGCGCAAGCAATCCTCTGACCGGCTGCGCAAGCTGAGCAAGTTCCTCGATGAAGAGGTTTCGGATTATGCGCCGGGCACCAAGCCCAAATCACGTGAACTGAAGCGGGGCCGGTAGCCCGCACGGCGAAAACGGAGACGATCTATGAAAATCAAGAATATCAAGGTGATGGCAGCCGATTTGCCGCTCAGGCGCCCGATCAAGATGTCCGGTGTTGAAATTGCGACATCGGAGAACGTCTTTGCGCGTATCGAGACAGATGACGGCCATGTGGGCTGGGGCGAAGCCTCTGCAGCCCCGACGATGACCGGAGAGACGGTCGAAAGCATGGCTGCCGCGGTGAATTATCTCGCGCCGTTCATGAAAGGTCGGGACCCGGCTGATTTCGAAGAAAACCTCCGGGAGATGGACTGGCGTCTCTACGGCAATGCCAGCGCCAAGACCATTGTTGAGATGGCGCTTTACGATATTGCGGGCAAAGCCCAGCAGAAGTCGGTTGCCGAGCTTCTCGGCGGTGTTCGACGGACCGAAGTGCCGGTTCTCTACATGCTTGCGACCGGCAATATCGACATTGATGTCGCCGAGGCGACAGAGCGCGCGCAGGCGGGTGTCTCCACCATGAAAATCAAGGTCGGCGGCAAGCCGGTCGAGCAGGATATCGAGCGTACGATCGCAATCCGAAAAGCCGTCAATGGCGGCGTTCAGTTATCGGCAGATTGCAACCAGGGATGGACCCGGGAAGAGGCACTCACCTATGTGAAAGCTGCCGGCGAATTCCTCGATTTCCTCGAGCAGCCAGTTATGGGGCATGACGTTGAAGGCATGGCCATGATCGCGGCGGCCTCCCCATGCCCGATCGGGGCAGATGAGGGGCTTCACAGCTTCGATGATATCCGCCGGCACAAAGATATGGGGGCTGCCGCGGGCGGCAGTCTGAAGATGATTAAGCTGGGCGGTGTCACCCGGGCTTATGAGGCCGCCGTACTCTTCGATGAGCTTGGTTTGCACGTGAATATGGCCGGTAAGGTCGCTGAATCCAGCGTGTCGAGCGCGGCGGTTCTGCAAATTGCAGCGGCAGCACCTGCGATTGAATGGGGCGTCTCTGTAACCGCTCAATATCTCGCAAACGACATCGCCAAAACCGGCGTCAATGTTGTGAACGGTCAGGTGACGGTTCCGACCGGTGCGGGGCTTGGAATTGAAGTTGACGAAGCCGCGCTGGCGAAGTTCGTCCGCTAGCTGCGGCAAATGGATGTTTGTCCGCCGTGCAAGACCTAAAGGTCAGTCTACGGCCTCGTCATAGGTGATCCCCAGTGAGTAGACGAAACGGTCTTCCGGGTGAATGCTGACCGTGGTTTCGAACACCTTGTCGTTCGGGCTTGCGTAACGGCGCAGGATAGACATCGCCGCGCTGCCTGGGGCCACGTCCAGCTTGCCCGCCACCTCTTTAGAGACCCTGCACGCAGCCATTTCCAGCTGTGCCTGTGCAATACGATTGTTATGGGTGCGCTCTATAATGCGGTGAACCGGAATATGCTCGTTTAACAGGCGCCGCGCCGTGGACTCATATTCCGGGAGCACGAAAATTTCCTGACAGCAGACCGGCTGATTGCTGGAAATTGAGCGACGGATGCCAGAAATGCGGAACCAATCCGTTCCCTCCTGCAGGGAAAAGCGCTCGGCATTCGCCGGCGTAAGGATCACGTGAGCGATATCGTTTGGTTCGAAAGTTGTATCCGGGTAATGCAGCAATTCGGACAATGAGTTAACTGATCGTACGGAAGGTTCCTTCGGGGCCGTTGAGATGACCCGGGTTCCCGAACCGCGACGCATTGAGACAAATCCCTGCTCGCGCAACCGTTGCAGGGCCGCGCGAACCGTGTGGCGACTGACATCATACCGTGCGCACAGCTCCATTTCGGTGGGTAGAATGTCATTCAAGGTAAAGTCGCCAGACGTGATCTCCGATCTCAGTTCATCTGCGATG
>MEHZ011593503.1_pt1 | contig 32349 bp, 32 predicted proteins | sample 897221 | NCBI WGS metagenome assembly MEHZ01 (sample SAMN05514161, study PRJNA337945) | marine metagenome | isolation source: marine surface water | place: Arctic Ocean | collected 2007-12-13
CGCTTGCTGCATGCTCGACGAAATCTGGATCTGGAAAGCAACAATTGTTTCGCCCATAGTCCGCATCTGGGCGTCAAACTGCACGTAGGCATCGCCCACTGCACCTTCGAACGAGACCATTGCTCCATTGAAATCGCCGTAACCGGCATGGAAGGTCGCGGCATTGGCACCTGTCCAGGTTGTGTCGCCAAGCTGGGTATGAGCGGCGTCCACCGTGCCGCGCAGATGGTGCATCGAGTGTTCGATGCCCTGCAACGCCTGCCGAAACGACGCCTGCATCTCGGCGACCACAGTGTCAGCCGTCGTCTGAGTCTGTGACTGCACCTGATCGATCTCAGCACCGGTGCGTGTCAGCTGGGCGGCCAAGCTCTCGAGTTGACCGGTTTCTGCTCCGAGCATGTTCATAGACATAGGACTTCCTCCATGGATAAATCTCTTCCACGCACTTTAGTGCCTTTTCATGTATTGTCAATACATGAAATGGACTTGTGATTAGTTCGCTATGCGACGCGCCATCGCTACCTCCACCTGCAAAGATCGGGGTGTGCATTTTCCTTACCTAGGACGTCCCGCAGCATGGGTCGCTCTCCTCGCCACCGCAGCACTCATTGCCGGCAGCTGTTCAATAGCTACCGACTCGCTCGACAACGTCGCAACGACCAATGGTGCCCAGGCTTCCGGCAGCACATCGCCCACGACCGAAGACGGCGCAGGATCCCCTGGGCCCGCCGAGCCCGGCAGCGCCAACTCCGCTGACCCAGACGCTGACACCGACAGCGCAGCTGGCGACAGTACTACCGATGACCCGTCATTGGCAACGATCGGCGCACAAGGGGCCGGGGATCGTTATTACCCGGCATATGGAAACGGCGGTTACGACGCCATTAGCTACAACATCATCTTTGACTGGGATGATCGACGTCGAGAAATCGATGCCGAGACCACACTGTTGCTCGTCGCGACCCAGGACTTAACCCAGTTCAACGTCGACTTGGTGGGCTTCGATGTCAGCTCGATCAACGTGGACGGCGAGCCAGCTAGCTTTGACCGCGATGAACGCGAACTCATCATCCGGCCGGCAACGGCACTGGCTCGCGATCAGGTAGCCGAGGTCGTGATCACCTACGCCGGTCAGCCGACCGCGATCAGTGGCCCTGGCTTTCCCTTTGCTGGCGGCTGGACAGACTTTGGCGACACCATCGTCGTCGCAGGCGAGCCCGAAGGAGCCGCTGGCTGGTACCCGGTGAACGCGCACCCAATCGACAAAGCGACCTACCGCATCGAGGTCACTGCCAGCACCGATCTGGTTGTCGCTGCCAACGGAACTCAAACAGAGGTGACCAACAACGGCGATACCCGCACGTGGGTGTATGAGAGCGTCAATCCGCAAGCGCATTATCTCACCACTGTCGCTATTGGCGACTTCGTGCTCCACGAAGGCGCCCCGAGCGCAAGTGGTGTCCCCGTGCGCCATTACTTCCATACCTCGACCGTCGATCAAAGCATCATTACCATGGCTCGCACCGGCGAGATGATTGATGCATTCGAAGCCATCTTCGGCCCGTACCCATTCGAAAACTATGGCACCGTTGTGGTTGACGCCGACCTGGGCTTTGCACTGGAAACACAGACGCTGTCGGTCTTTGGCCGTGACCTGGTCGACTCGTTCGCCACCCGCGAAGACATCGTCGCCCACGAACTCGCCCACCAATGGTTTGGAAACTCCATCAGCCTGAGTCAGTGGTCCGACATCTGGCTCAATGAAGGCTTCGCCAGCTACAGCGAATACTTGTGGCTCGAAGCAAGCGAACCTGGTTATGACCTCGATCGAGCAGTGCGCTCCGACTACGAGGACCTTGGCTTCCTTCTGAACTCCCCTCCCGGGTCTCCTCCGCCGAGCGATCTATTCAACTCGTCGGTGTACCTACGAGGCGGCTTCACGCTGCATGCACTGCGCACCACCATTGGCGACGATGCGTTTTTCCAGCTACTCAGCACCTATGTCAGCGAGTTCGGTGGTGGCAATGCCCTAACCCGCGACTTCACATCGCTGGCCGAAGACATCAGCGGCCAAAACCTGGACGCCTTCTTCCAAGCATGGCTGTTCGACGAACAACTGCCGCCGCTGCCGAGCTGAACAAGTAGCGTGACGGCCCGTGCCCGTCCTACTTGCGCTCATCACCTCGGCGTTATGGGGCACCAGCGACTTCTTTGGCGGTCTCGCGACGCGACGTGAGCCTGTAGCCAGGGTGATGCTGTGGGCCCACGGTATAGGCCTGATTGCAATCGGCGCCCTAGCGCCGTTTCTGGCGAACACGCTTACATGGCGAGATCTCGCTCTTGGTGCATGTTCCGGAGTCGTCGGCCTCGTTGGACTGCTGCTGCTCTACACCGGACTCTCCCGGGGACCAATGGCGGTTGTGGCCCCGCTCTCTGCCGTGACCGCCGCGCTCGTCCCGGTCCTGTGGGGGCTCCGCTCAGACGATCCCTTGTCTGGCACCACCACCATTGGACTTCTTGTTGGCTTGGCCGCGGTGATCGCGATTAGTTGGGAAGGCAATTTGGACCCTGACGGCCCTGCCATCACCCCTCGGGCCATCGGCGAGGCCGTGATCGCCGGGGCGTGCTTTGGTTCGATCGTGCTGCTCTACGACTCCACCAGCGATGGTTCGGCGCCGTGGCCGATTGTCTCAGGACGCGTCGTCACAACGGGTCTCTTGCTTATGTTCGCCATGGCGTTTCGCAAGCCCGTCTCGCCAGGAACATCCTTGCGGTTCGCTGCACTCGCGGGTATCGGCGACACCTTCGCCAACGTGACCTTGTTGCTGGCCGCGTCCGCGGCTGTCGGCAGCAGCGAGCTAAGCGTTGTGGCCGTGCTGACGGCTTTCTTTCCGGCGGCCACGGTTCTCTGGGCCAGGTTCATGCTGCACGAACAGCTCGGGCCGGTGCGCATTGGCGGTCTCAGTCTGGGCCTCGCCGCCATTGCACTTATGACACTGGGTTGACGAGAGTGAGTTGATCTTCGCAGTGGTTAGTCGGTGGCCGCAGCGCTGGCGAAGTTGTCGAACAGCGATGCGAGGCCTTCGGTGCCGATGTTGCCACCAGCCCGAGCGACCACAACGCCCGATGCATCGATCGCAACGAAGGCAGGGAAACCACCGAATCCCATGCCATTGAGCAGCGTGGCGCTGGCATCATCGACCACAACAGGCGAGCTGAAGCCCACATCGTTGAACCAGGCGCTCGGCGGATAGTTGCCATTGCCCTCGTCGACCGCTGTTGACACGGCGATGAACTCTGTATTCGGCGGAAGCGGTGTCGCTGCCAGCCATTCGGTGATCTTGGGCAACTCATCCTGGCAATGTGGGCACCAGTGCGCAAAGAAACCAATTACTCGAGCGCGGCCCGGCCCGAGCGTTATTGGGCTACCCGAGGCCAAGCTGGTTGCGGTGATCACTGGAGCCAAGGTGCCAACGGCAAGATCGTCTTCGTCAGGCACCAAAACAGGCAGTGGCTCTCCAACGAGCGCTACCGCATCCATCTCGAGAATACCAACGCCGCCGAAGCTGATTGGGGGTACTGCTGGTGCCGGTTCGTTTTCGACCGCAACCGCCGGGACTATCGCTGGGGCAGCCGCATCATCGCCACCGGTCAGACCGAGCACAACAAGTGCCAGCACACCGAGAAACAGGATGATCCCAGCGACAAGCGCTAGCGGTGAGCGATACCACTCGCCACCAGCCTCGGAGGCTTCGTTGCGGGCCGAGTCGAGTCGAGACTGTTCCGTCATGGCTTCAGTCTGGCCGACGTTCGAGCGCTTCGGGCGGCACCTGCTCAACAATGCCGAAGTGTTCGAACAACACGTCGTTCCAGTCGTGCGGGTCTATTGGTTCGTCGGTCGTCTTCGGGCCACGACGAGTCCGGAGCCGATCCCGAGTCAGAGTGAGCCGAGTACCCTGATCGTCGAGCAGCCTGGTCGCGAATGGTGCCGTGCTCCATGGCAAGTTGGGGTCGTCCTGAAGCCGCATCGATGCCGGTTCGAAGTCGGTCGGTGCATGATTCACCCGTTTGAACCGGTACCTGGCTTCAGGCACGCCGTCCACGACCTGAGCCAGCGTCGTACCTTGCGGGCTATTCAGGAACTCGAACGTTCCGCAGCGCGTTTCGATGGGGCCTACGGCCTGAAGCGGAAGTGGGACAACGGGTGCATTGTCGCCAAACCCGACCTCGACGAGATACGGCTGGTCAAGCACAACTTCGAGCACGAGATGGTCAACAACCTGGTTGGGTCCACCGAGTAAGACCGCGGCCGCCAGGCGATGGACGGTAAAACCAAGTGCCTCGAGCAGCTGGGCGAACGCACCGTTGAGCTCGAAACACCAGCCACCACGTACCTGGTCCACGACCTTCGAGAAGGTCCAATTATTGTCGGTCGTTACCGAACGACCGGCGAAAATGGCCAGGTTTTCGAATGGCACAGCTTGCAGATGTGCAAGTTGCAGGCGAGTCAGGGCATCAAGGCCGATGCCTGCGGGAGCGTCGATTCCGATGCGACTGAGATAGGCGTGTATGTCGCCTGGCGACAGCGTTTGTGACATGACCCGACGTTACTAACTCGACAGAACAGTGGTTCGACACAAGGAGATTCATCAGATTGAGTTACACATTTCTATGCTCATTAGCGATTCAGAAGTGGTGACATCACAGGGAATCGCCGAGCTGTTAGCCAGTGCTTTGGCCCCGATCGGCGATATCTCACTCGAACCTCGTTTGCAGGGAGTCGCTCTGCTGGACGACGGCGTCATGTTCGGTTATGTCGACGCCACCGGCACGCCGTACCTGCGGGCGACGGCGATGAGCGCACCACGTTTTCACGCGCTGGGCAGCACCAAACACCCCGAGATGCAGTACTGGTCAATACCGCATAGCCTCGCCGCCGACATACCCCGGCTGCGAGAACTCGCCTTTGACGCTGCCGACGCAGCGCACCTGGCGTTCTCTTTCGATATCGACGAGGTCACACCGTTGCGGCTGCCAGGACCAATGCCGCTGCGCTCGCTCGTGTGCTTGGCTCTGCTTGCTGTCTAGTGTTGCTTGGCTGGCTAGTTCAGCACCCTGATAGTTCAGCACCGAGCTCAATTGGCTGACCGTGTGGCGTGGCTTCGGCGGCGCGTTGCCAGGCCTGCTTGCGGTCAGACAACTCGCCGATCGTCGTGAGACTGTTCGATGTCGCGATCGACTCCAGGGTCGCCAGCCAGAGCTCGTAGTACTCGGTTGTCTCTGTTGGGCCTGCCGCATCGATATGACGTGACAGCTCAGCGGCCCACTCGGTCCAGCTGAAATGGCCTTGCTCGTGGAGCCGAACCGCCATGGCGAAGGCTTGCGCTTGCCAGGGTTCAGAAAACACCGGACCCTCGCTATCTCGAGGTAAAGCTGGCAGTACCAGCTCGCCTGGGTCCGTTGGCGAGGACTGCGACGCGGTCATGCGAGCTCCAAATAGTCGTCCCAGAGGTCTACGTACACGGCTCCACCCTGACTGGCGCTCCCCCACAACTCAGTAGCTTCGAACCGCACCGCATAGATGTGTTGGGGCTTTGGCCCACCGCCATGTGCGTGGGTGTCGGGAAACACGAAGACGCCATGGTCTCGATCGACAACACCGATTCGGCCACGCACATACTGCGGACAGCGGGTGTGGGTGGGTGGTGCGTCGATGGTAGCGCGAACACGTTGGCCCACTGAGAAGCCAGCAGCGACATCCTCGTCAATGCGTGCCGAACCGCCAGAGCGCATAGCTCGCTCGACTTTCTCTGGTCCGAATGTTGGCGTCTCGACCGGTTCAAAGTGGGCGCCGTCTCGGGCCGCTGCGAGTTCTTCGGACGTGACCATACCCGACTCGACCATGAGCTTCTCGAGGCCGTAGGTCCATATCTCGTAGTAGCTACGGGCGAGGTAGTCAGCGGGTGACGAGTTCTCGCGGGCGAAGCGACTCATGTCGATGTTCCAGCGGCCACCACTTGCCGACAAGGTCATCACCAAGGCTTTGGCTTCCCAGTCGGCGTGGAATATCGGTTCGTTCTCTTCTTGCACGACAGGCCCAAATCCGTGCGCTCCACCCATGTCGTGAGCGCCATTCATCGTGCGGCCACGATCTCGGTGCCGATCATGGAATTGCGAGTCACGATCTCGGCCAGCTGCTCTGGAGACCAGCCCTCGGTCCCGGCGGGGCGTTGTGGCAGCACGAGATAGCGCAGTTCGGCGGTGCTGTCCCACACCCTGACATCGACGTCGTCGCCGATCTTTGTACCAAACTCGGCCAGCACCGAACGCGGCTCGCTTACTGCACGCGAACGGTACGGCGCTGACTTGTACCAGACCGGCGGCAATCCAAGGACGGGCCAGGGGTAACACGAGCACAGTGTGCACACGACCATGTTGTGCACCAAGTCAGTGTTCTCGATCACCACCATGTCTTCGCCCTGGCGGCCTTCGAAACCCACGCTGGCGATCGCCGCAGATGCGTCGGTGCTGAGCAGCCAGGTCTTGTACTCGGGGTCGGTCCACGCCTTGGCCACGACCTGCGCACCATTACGGGGGCCGATCTTCTCTTCGTGGTATTGCACCAAAGCATCAAGCGTTGCTGGGTCCACAAAACCCTTCTCGGTCAATAGCGACTCGAGCGCTCGAACACGCAGCTCGATGTCGCTCAGCTCACTGAACTCGCCATGGTCATGGTCGTGACCATGGCCGTGCGAGTGATCATGGGAATGGCCATGATCATGGTCGGCTGAAAGATCCTGGTTTGGCGCCACTCGCTGAGCTTAGACCCAGGAACGCATATGAATGATTTTGCCCTAGTGGGACTCGTGATCTGCGTCGCCATGGGCCACGTCAGCATCGTTGTCGCCATGGGACAAGAACGGCAGGCGTGACACGACCGCCACCGCGATGGCGCCCCACACAATGCCAACAACTGCGGAAAGCGCTGTGTTGACCAGCCATGCGAGGAGCCCGCCAATCCCACCAACGTCGTTCACCGATCCTTCCAGATCGTGCACGATGTCATAGGGAAGATCCCAGCCGAGTTCATGGGCGCCGATGATCAGAATGTGACCACCCACCCACAACATGGCGGCGGTGCCGATGACCGACAGCCATGTGAGCAGGATGGGCATGCCAGCGACCATGGCGCGTCCTAGCTTCTGCGAAGACGCAGACTCACGCCCGGCGAGCGACAGGCCGATGTCGTCCATCTTGACGATCAAGGCAACCACGCCGTAGACCACCACCGTGATGAACAACGCAACGACCACCATGATGATGGCCCGCGACAGGAAACCCTGGTCGAGGACCTCCTTTAGCGCTATCACCATGATTTCGGCGGACAGGATGAAGTCGGTGCGCACCGCGCCGCTGATGACCTCGGCCTCGGCTTCAGGGCCCTGCATCACTACCGGCACGTCGTGATCGTGGTCGTCGCCTTTGAGCTTGTGGTAGATCTTCTCGGCGCCCTCGTAACACAAGTACGTTCCGCCAAACATCAAGATGATCTCGACCAGGATCGGCGCCACCGAACTCAGCAACAATGCGGCCGGAAGGATGAAGATCAGCTTGTTCTTCAGCGAGCCAGCGGCGATCTTCTTGATAATCGGCAACTCGCGATTTGCAGCCAGACCCTGCACATAGGCCGGGGTCACTGCGGTGTCGTCAATGACCACACCTGCAGCTTTGGCACTGGCGCGCGCAGCTGCGGCACCGACATCGTCGATTGAGGCAGCGGCAAGTTTCGCCAGCGCAGCAATGTCATCGAGTAACCCGACCAGGCCACCAGCCATGTTTCATCCTCAGATCAGAAGTAGCGCCAGGACAGACTAATTCGCTACCGGGCCAGTCACGACCACCACCGACGTCTTCATCGATTCCAGAGGTGTTGCGATTCCACGCCCAGAGCACGATTGACGCGACCGATGCGTTCCCGTCCTTGTGTGCCTATAGGGGGCAGCCTGCGCCACCGGCAACGACGGCCTCATACAAAGCGATCCGGCGAAGGCGCCAGAGATCCCCCGGGGTCGAAACGTTCCCGCGTGCATGATGGTTGAGCCAACACTGGTTGCGGTCAGGTCTAAACCCTCGTGACACGACGACGTTGAACCCTTTACCCGGCCACATGCCTCGGTCAACTCGACCAACCAGCCCATTTCACGAACTGGACACCATGTCAGTTTTTTGTCCGACCATGGGAGCCCCGTGAGCATGTGATCGATGACCCCTTCGAGTTGCAGTCGAGTCCGATGCCAACGCGAGATTACCGAGAGCGCTGAGAACTGGCCGAGCACAAATGGGACCACAGACATGGTGGATGCGGTTGGAGCGAGTTGGCCGTTGTCGATGGCCAGTGCGACATGTTGCTGCACAAGAGCGCCCGATGCGCCTTGCAGTCTCTGGATAGTCGCAGTGATAGACCGAGTGGTGAACCCGCTGTTCATGGCACGGTCGCCCAACAAGCACGCAGTCGACACTCGCTCGTCAAGGACCCTCTCAACGAAGACAGAGAACACGCCGGCGAGCGCCTTGCGGAGCGACGCTGCTCGCTCAAGGTGTTCCTCCGCCGGTGCGATGTAGGCCTTGTGGTACGCCTCAAGCGCCGAAGCGAAGATGGCTTCCTTCTCGCCGAGCGTCCTGCACAGAGTCGATTTGGTGACCCCACGCTCAGCAGCACTCTGATCCAGGGTCGACCCTCCCTACCCGTCATGGCAGAACGAGCGCATGATCGCTGGCATTGCGGTGTCAAGATCTATGGCTCCCGGTCGCCCAGCTGGCATTTCGTGCCTGCAAGTCAAAGAATTATTCCGCCGTGCGGCAGGGTCCCCCGCACGCGTCCTACTGGGTACGAAATCAAGCCCAAGGTCAGGCGCGCCTTAACTGAGAGAACCTCGCCATGGCGACTCAGAGCAAGAGAATACGAGCCAGTAGCTCCCGCGAAGTCGACAAGGTCGACTCGACGCGCTCGTGGGTCGTTGTCGGCTCGGCGTTCCTTGCCATGTTCACCGTGTTTGGAGTTGCCTGAAGCTTCGGCGAATTCTTCGGGTTCCGCATCTCGTGTCTAGCCTTGGGCTGAGCTACGCCATTTGGATTGTTGCCGGCACGAACTATGTGCTTTTGATTGCCTTCGCAGTCTTGCTCGGTGTGGCCGATGGCGCCATCATTGCGCTGTCGCCAGCGGTAGTCACCCAACAGTTCGGCACCGTCGCCATGGGTGGCGTACTCGGTGCGCTCTACACCGCTAACGGATTCGGTGGGCTTATTGGCCCACCAGTGATGGGCCGAATCATTGACTCTTCAGGCCACACCGCAGCACATTGAGTGTCCCTCGCAGCAGGCCTGATCGGAGTTGCGCGGCTCTACAGCCTGAAACCGCAGACCCCCTCGGCCCAGGAGATCACTTCGGGATCTCGACGAAGTGATCTATCCGCATTTCTATGAACGTCGCTGTGGCCGAGGCAAAGCGGCCATCGGGTGAGTGCGCTTCACCTTCCAGGAACCGTTTACGGCCGCTTTCGCCCACCTGCCGAGCCCGAAATTCAAGATCAACCCCGATAGGACACGGAGCTTCGAAGCGAACGGACAATTCTCCGGTGAACGCTGACGCCGTGCCATTCGCACGGAAAACCGAACCCATGACCTCATCGAATATCGCACAGATGATGCCGCCATGCACTCGTTCGGGTGGCCCCTCGAAACGGTGCCCGACGTTGACACGACCGATCACTTCGTCGCCATTGCGGAAGTACTTCGCGCCCACACTCGCTGGGTTCAGACGCCCACCAATCGGTGATGCAACATCAAACTCAAGCTCTGACCCGTCCGGCGGAGGATCGGGCCATGCACCGGTCTCGATGAACGAAGCGATGCGGTTACGAAGTCCGAAGTTGTCGGCCTTGGATCGAGCCGGCTCTTGTTCGACCCGCTCAGCGATCCCCACGAGCGCATCGATGGTCGCTTGGGCCATATCGCCATCGAGTTGCCGGATAATTAGCGCCTCGGAAAGGCGCCGGACCGCAGCGGCGACCTCGGCCATGTCATCCATCTCGTGATTCGGTTGCTCAGTCATCTTGTGTCCTCGGGTCCAATCGGGCGGTCATTGGATGGCCAGTCGAACGATCCGTGTCTGTAGTTCGACTTCATACATTCGACGTAAAACCGGTCGACGCCTCGGCAGTACCGAAGTGTCACATCGCGAATGTCTTCACGGTCGGAGAGTTCCCGCGCTGTGTAGCTCACCGGCTGCCGCCGGTCACTCGCCCATCCAATGGGTCAGCCAATCGTGGTAGTGCTGAATGCGTGACTCGTCCTCGCATAGCAGTGCGGCATCAAAGCCTTGCGAGTGCATTCCGGCCTGCACGTCGCGGATGTAGTGGACATCTTGATCGATGGTGATCCCCATCGTCTTGCGGCCCTCGATGATGTCCTCTTGTGAAAACTCGTCATGGTCCGGCCGTGGTATCGGCTCGGCCGCCATGGGGTTGTGCGGCTCAAACGGAACGCCATGGCGAGTGGCCACCGTCTCGCTGGGCTGGCGCCGGAACGTAAACTTGTCCCAGTAACACCAATTGGGGTCGGTCGGGTGAGGCCTGGCTCGAGCGATCAGTGCATCGTCAGGCTGCACAGTAATCATGGTGTTCGGAAACACGTTGTACTGCTCGATGTCGGTGAGCTGTTCGTCAGTGAAGGCGTCGTAGTCCCAACCCAACCCTGGCCCGGCTTCTCTGCGCAGTCGCGGGATGTCGCCGCGGATCGCGAGCACACGACCCGCGTAGTCGTCAGGGTTTGCACCAAACATACGCAGTTGGCGTACTTGGTAGAAGTTCGGTTTCTCGGCGATCGGCAAGCGGGAGTTCAGCGTGTGGCCAGCAATGGTGACCCCGGTATGACCATGGTCGAACAAGTCGGTTGATGCCGTCGGACAATCGAACAGTTCTTGATGCTGAGGGTGAATAAGTTCGACGTGGTACAGCTCTTGGAAGTTGTCGAAGATCGCCTTCCAGTTGCAATTGAGGGCAACGGTTTGGTCACCGACGAGCGCCATCGACGACAAACTGTACGGGTCGATGCGATCGACCAGCGGCCCGAGATAGTCCTCGAGCGAAGCGGTCTCGGGGTCGCTACATACCCACACCATTCCGAGCGCACTGCCAACTCGCAGCTTCTTCAACGAGTGTTTCGCCCGATCGACACCACCGCCGGGGAATCTCTGGTTTTCCGGCACAACGACCAGCCGGCCGTCGGGCCGGTAGGTCCAACCGTGATAGGGGCAGGTGAAGCTCTTCTCGCAGCCACGGTCGTTCGTCAGCACTCGAGCGCCGCGGTGCTGGCACACGTTGAAGTGGGCGGCGAGCTCACCTTGGCTGGTGCGCGACACGATGATGGATTCCCGTGCAATGTTGAGCACGACGTACTGACCGACTTCGATCACGTCGCTTTCCATGCATGCAAACTGCCAGACCTTTGGCCACAGCTCAGTGGTCTCTCTCTTTAGCCAACTCTCAGAGATGTACCGCTCTGCAGTGACAGGTAGTGACGGCACACGAGCCGGGCAATGCACCTGTATCGAAGGCGATTCGTGGGGCATCATCGGCTTCTCCTACCGCTCATCCATGCCGGTCTGAGTGCAAACTTGCCTCGGATAGGCCAGCCGATGCGATTCCGCGCACTGCTCACCTCGCTCACGGAGCCATACCGCCCGCAACCGAATGAGCCACCCCGGTGACGTTTCGCGCCGTGGCAAGGTAGACAGCCGCGTCGCCCATGTCCGCAGGTGTCTGAGGTCGGCCGAGGGGGACCTGCTTTTTCATCCGGTCCTCGAAGGCCTGCTCTCCTTCGCCGACCATCAGATGGTCGAGCCACATCGCGGTGCCAACAATGCCCGGACAAAGGGCGTTGACTCGAATTCCGTCGGGAGCCAGCTCCAACGCCAACGACTGTGTGATTCCAATGGCCGCCCACTTAGAGCCGCAGTATGCGCTCATATTCGACACGCCCATCTTCCCGGCAATCGATGCAGTATTGACGATGGCCGCGTCATCTGAACGGCGCAGTTCGCTCAAGGCTGCGGCGGTCATCAGATAGATGCCTTTGACGTTCACGTCGAAGATGCGATCCCACTGTCGCTCGCTGAACTCGCCGATCGGGCCGGTGTCGACCACACCTGCGTTGTTGGCCAGTACATCGAGCTGGCCGAATGCTTCGACAGTTGCAGCAACCGCAGAGCGACATGACTCAGCCGAGGTGACGTCGACTGCGGTGCCATGGACCTCGCCCAGCCCACGCAGATCCTGCACGGTCGCGTCAAGTTCAGCCGACGTTGACATCGAGTACTGCCAATCAGTGCCAGTTCCAAGGTCGGCGATCATGACTCGGTGCCCAGCCTCAAGGAAACTCTGGGCAATGCCACGACCGATGCCGCGCGCTCCGCCCGTGACCAATACGACTCGTGCATCACCCATGGCTAGCGATGGTAGATCAGTTAGATACGCCCGCTGAAAGTGGACGTTAAGCCTCCGAGCGAGCCGCAGCCGAAAAGCACCGTTACTCAAACTTCGGTAACGTTCCGATTGCAGCGGAACGTCGTGGAACCAGGTGCGGGCGCCGTTTTCAGATGTTGCGCCACAACACTTGTTGGCCTTGTGTCCACCGTCACCGATCAACGGAACCTTGTACTAGGTCAGGACCCGGTCAGGGCACTTCTCCAAGTGCTGAGCACCCAAACGGGAGCGCTTCTCTGTGGGTTCGAGAGCGAGCGCTGCACACCCGAGGCAGGCACTCATTGCAGCCATCATTCGATGAGCGCTGGTTCACACTCTGAGGCTCAGGTCAGAGTGAAGCCAGCACTGGCGTTGGACGTCTGCCCAATGAGCGCCGCAGTATGGCCGGTTGCCGCGAGCTTGGCCAGTACCTCGGCGGTCTCACCCGGATCGACCCCAAAGACCAGACCACCCGATGTCTGCGCGTCGGCGATCATGAGCTGATTGAGTTCGTCGTGAGAACCGGCATCGAGCAGCGCCGTGCCCCACTCCAGATTCCGGCGGCTCCCTCCGGGCATGATCCCGTCGTCGGCCAGGGCTCGAGCGCCGGGTAGAAACGGCACGGCATCAAAGTCCACTGTGACCCTGACCCCGGACTCCATAGCCATGCGTCCGAGGTGTCCGAGCAGCCCGAAACCAGTCACATCGGTACAGCCCGTGGCGCCAGCGTTCACTGCCAGACGCGACCCGATGTCGTTAAGGCGAGTCATCGATGCAATGGCTGCATCGGCGACCTCGGAGGACGCTACATCTGCCTTGATCGCAGTGGTAATCACACCGACACCCAGCGGCTTGGTCAGAATGAGATCCTGGCCAGCAACGAGGCCAGCGTTAGTCAGGATGCGATCGGGGTGGACCTCGCCCGTGACGGCCATGCCGTATTTGGGTTCAGGATCGTCGATCGTGTGACCGCCAACGATGGCGAACCCGGCGGCTGACGCCACGTCCTGGCCTCCGGCCAACAACTCGCCGAGAAGCGAGATCGGCAGCGCATCAGTATTCCAACCCACGAGGTTCAGGGCGAAGAGTGGGCGGCCGCCCATGGCGTACACGTCGGAAACGCTGTTCGCGGCCGCAACGCGACCCCACGTACGAGCATCGTCAACCACCGGTGTTATGAAGTCGGCCGTCGAGACTAAGGCTCGATCGTCGTCGAGCTTCCAAACCGCCGCATCGTCGCCGGTCGAGGTTCCGACAAGCACGGCGTCGGGGTTCTGAACATGCAGATCGCGCACCACGTGCGCAAGCTCGCCAGGAGCGAGCTTGCAGCCTCAACCAGCACCATGGCTGAATTGGGTGAGTCGATGGGTAACAGGCTCGGTCATCTGCACTCCTGAATGCTCGCGGCGTACGCTACCGCCAAGCCCCGAACTATCGTGACGGTGATGGAACTCAGTGACTGGGCCAACAGCGAGCGTCTTGTGGGTTGGGTCCACGATGCCACCGAAACCTTGATCGGTGCTGTTGATGACTTCGCTGACGACGACGATCGTTGGTACGGGCCCTACGTACCCGTCGTCAATCCCCCGATCTGGGAACTCGCCCACGTGGCCTGGTTCGCGGAATGGTTCGTGCTGCGCCAGATGCATGGCCGCGACTCACTGATCGACGCCAGTGATGCCCGTTATGACTCAGCCAAGGTCGCCCACCGCACCCGCTGGGAGCTGCAGTTCCCCACTGCCACTGCAACCAAGGACTATGCACGACGAGTCGCCGACGGGCTGGTCGAGGTACTAGAAAATAACGGCGGTATCGACTCGACCGACTTCTACGTTGCCTACGCAATCGCCCATCACGACGCCCACTGCGAGGCGCTGTCATATTCCCGTCAGACGCTGACTTGGGGCGACCGCGATGCCGCCGACCCGGCACCTATACCGAACCAGTTCATCTCTGGCGATCGTCACGTCGATGGTGGTGCAGTTCTGCTCGGCGCGTCGCGCAGTCAACCCTTTGTCATGGACAACGAGAAATGGGCCCACCGCACCCACGTCGATGGTTTCGACATGGCGGCCGCACCGGTAACAGTGACCGAGTTCGCTACTTTCGCCGACGACGGCGGATACACCAACGACAGCGTCTGGTCGATGGACGGCCTCGCCTGGCGCAACCAGACCGGCGCCGACGTCCCGACATACTGGCGTAAAGACGGCAGTGGATGGCAGCGCCGCATCGGGGCGTCCTGGTATCCCATCGAGGAAACAGCGGACCACCCCATGGTGCATGTGTCGTGGTGGGAAGCCCAGGCCTGGTGCACGTGGGCCGGGCGACGTCTGCCGACCGAAGCCGAATGGGAGATCGCCGCTACGACCGGCCCCGGCGGCGCGCGTCGTCCCTGGTTCCCATGGGGCGATCGAGATCCGTTACTCAATGAAGCCGCACTTGATGGCGTGACCGGCGGCACGGTGCCAGTCGGCGCCTTCTCTGCCGGTGACGGGCCCTGGGGCCATCGTCAGCTCATCGGCAATGTGTGGGAGTGGACGAGCTCGACCTTTGAGCCCTATCCCCTCTTTGAGCCCGACGCGTACCGCGACAACTCCGAGCCGTGGTTCGGGACACGCAAGGTCCTGCGAGGCGGCTCATGGAGTACCCGCAACCGCTACGTGCGCTCGACCTACCGCAACTACTTCACTCCGGAACGGCGCGATGTCTTCGCTGGCTTTCGCACGTGCGCTCGCTGACCGACACTGACGGATCCATGACCGACCGTGCGACAATCGCCATTATTTCACCGGTCCGCCAGCAGATATCGGCGGGCAACAACATCACCTCTCAGCGCTGGGGTTCTCTCTTGCGGAGCGCAGGGCACGAAACCTTCATCGTGCACGTGGATGAGTCAGACACCACCATGGCCAGAACCATCACGGATCGTTTGGACTGCGCCGACGTGTTGATCGCGCTGCACGCCCGACGCAGCAGCGCCGCCGTTGCATGGTGGACCGTGAGACACCCAGAGCGACCAGTGATCGTCGCTATCACCGGCACGGATCTCTACACCGATCTGCCCCACGACATGTCAGCACGAGCATCGGTCGAAGCCGCCGATGCCCTCATTGGCTTGCAACCAGCAGCGGTGGAACGACTTGGGTCGATAGAGGCGAGATGGGGCGCCAAAGCAACCACCATCCACCAGTCGGTCGCCGGCCCCCATCTGCCCCGTGAGCTCAGCGACCATGTGATGAAAATTGTGGTGCTCGCCCACCTGCGACCGGTCAAGGATCCGCTCCTCACGGCTCGGGCAGCTCGGCGGCTTCCCTCCGAGAGTCGAGTGATGGTCCACCATGCCGGCGGACCAATCGACCCTGAGCTCGGTAAGGAGGCGCTGGTCGAACACGAGACCAATGACCGCTACCACTGGCATCGCGCTCTGAGCCGACCTGAAACCCAGCGGCTTCTTGCCTCGGCCCATGCCCTCGCTTGCACTTCGATCTCCGAAGGCGGAGCCAACGTCGTGAGCGAGGCGATCGCGCTAGGCGTTCCGGTCATCGGCACGCTCATCGAAGGTAATGTAGGTCTCCTGGGGCGGGATCATCCCGGCCTGGTCCCGGTTGGCGATGAGCGAGCGCTGGCCGAGCTGTTGGTGAACATGGAACAGGACCCAGCTTTGATGGACGCCCTCCAACGACGAACCAACGAGCTCCAACCAATAACCCGGCCCGAGGTCGAAGAGGATGCACTCGCAGCACTCGTCGCCAAAGTCATCGCAGCCCGCCGCATCTGAAAGACCCTCGCCGATCGATGCAGTTCACCGCTATTTAGTGTTCTCTCGTGCTAGGCAGTTCCAGCCGCCCAAGCGAATCGGCGACACCCCCGAGACGACTCGTTCGAAGCCAGCCCACTCGTTGGGCTACCAGAGCCTGTTCGAGCCTTTCAGGCTCAACCGGGCGGCCCTGCAGACGGTCCAACCCGATCTTCGCAAGACGAACGACCGCGACGAGTTCTTCACCGATCATCCGGCCGCGCTCAGACGACGCAAGCGAGTTGGGAAGTCTCACAAGCGCCTCGTCGAGTGCCTGGCCCGCCGCAGCGCATCCTGTCAGATTGACCCGGCCGGTGATCGAGTCAGCCAGTGGGACAAGAGCAGCGAAAATGGGTGATCCGTTCGGAACCGCAAGACCAGTCCAATCGCCGAGACTACCCAGCCCATCGATCATCTGACCCGTGCCTGATTCGGCCTCGAGCAGCGAGTCAATGATTGGACCGACCTCGACATCGACAGACGCACCACGCCACGCACCGACCCCAGCCCGCACGATCGAGGGGAGCGACACGGCCAGTGGCTGGAGATGGCCGTTGTCTCCCCAGTCAGCAAGCATGAAGCCGAGGGCGCCGTGCTTGCTGCCGGCCGCGACGGCATCGGCGATATTCGCGGCTGCTGCACCGTTGCGACCAATCAAGCTGTTCCAACTCGAGGTTCCCGCTGCAACCCAGAACTTTTTGCTCGCCTCGATAAATGGTTCGGCTGCGGCCATGAACCCGGCATGCTCGGCGCTCGGCGGGTCGTAGTGCCAGACGACGGCGCTCGCCCCTCCGGGGATCCACGCCACTCCGTCAGCAGCCTCCACCAACTGGTCTCCCCAAAATTGAACTTCTAGACCCTCGGCGATCAACGGCTCGATGATCCGGAGCAGGTGCTCCTTATATACGTGCGCTGCACCCGCAGCGGCAACCCGCTCGGCCGAACGACCTGACCCGAGCTCGGCTGGCTCATCGCCGCCGATCATCACGCGATCGCTGCCGATGGCCTGGACCATCTCGCGAATCAAATCGAGCGCAAACTCGGCATTCTGCACTGTGGGCTCAAGGCAGGTAGGCGGACCAAGGACAGCCGACCGATGGTCAGAGATACCGCCTGGGCACTCGGCGCGCTCGCGGTAATCGGCGTGGGCCAGCCATCGTTGCATATGCCCGAAGCAGTTCAGGTTGGCCACGAGCTCGATCCCCGCTTCGCTCGCCAGCTGCCTGAGTACCGCCAGGTCCTCTGGTGTGTAGGCGCTGGCGTCGCGCCATACAATTTCGTGCCCCTGATAGGTGAATGTGTGCTCTATATAGAGCTGTAACTCGTTAAAGCGCAAACGCCGGAGCACGCCAATCAACCAGGCAAGCGTGTCGAGTGTCGGTACGCGGTCACGCGAGACATCGAGCATGTAGCAGCGCCGTTCGAACGCCGGCTCACCAACAAACAAAGCGTCTAGGTCGGAGCTGTCCGCGACGTGCATACACGTAAGTGTCCCATCTTCTGCCGGCGACAGGACCACCGACGGGGTCAGAAGCATTCTGTGGTGCGTAGTGGACAGTTGTTCGCACGAGGCCGGTGAATTCTCGAGCTGTACAGCTGGATGGCCCGCCCTCCGGTTTAGTCATGCTGGGATCGCCACTCTTGTCCTGAACCTCTTTGCTGTGAGCGAGTTGGCATAGGCGAGTAGCTGTGATCGGTCGAGCATCGTCAGGAGCTCCACGTAAGGCTCGGTGTGGAACGCGCCGAACATCATGTCTGGCTCGCAGCGACATTCCCCCCGTGAACGGTGCCATGCACCAGCGTCTCGGGGAAGCCTGCCGCCTCGATCAGCGCGTGCGCATCAGCGACAACTTCGAGCAGGTATCGGACCCGTTCCGAGGGCAGCCCAAGCCGGCTCGCTCTGATCTCAGCGTGGGCGAATCTTCTGCTGGGCCGAATCTCTGCAACAGTTGCAGAGTGCGCCATCTGTTGATCATAAACACTGCGGGAAACGTGATGCTCGCCGACGTGGATAACGATATTCGGATGCCAATCGGGGCTCCGCTCACCGTTGACATGTCGTCCCGCGTGTCCACGGCCGCATGGTCGGCGCAGGGCCAGTGGACGGCCTGGTCGGTGAACTCCAACGACGCCGACGGACTTGGCCAGGTGCGGCTGCACGACGAAGAGTCAGACCAGGCCAGCGTGCTCGTCGAGTCAGTGAGCGCCTTCTACCTCTATCCCAGTCCGTGTGGCCAGTTGTTGAGCCATCTCTCCCCCGGCCCGCTCGGGCTCGAGCTTGCGGTCTCCAACATCGCCTCCGGTGCAATCCATGTTGTCGATCGAGGCCAGCCGATGTTTTGGTCTTGGTCACCCGACGCCTCGCAACTGGCCGTTCATGTCGAGGACCGGGTAATGATTTCTGACAGATCCGGTGGTTCGACCCGTCTTCTCACCGACGAGGCTGGGCCGTTCGTCACTCCATGGTGGCTTCCCGGCGGTGCAGTCCTCTACGCCCTCGATGACCGGATCGTGACGGCCAGCCCCGACGATGTCGTCACCACACTCGTTGCAGATGGTTCGACGGGGCGGTTCTCGCTCGATCCCGAGTGCCGCCGCTTGGCGTATCTCGCCACCAACAACGACGGCGCAACTCTCGTGGTCCTTGACCTGGTCTCGCTCACGGCATCGGAGGTGACCTCGGTACCTATCGTCGCGTTCTTCTGGTCACCCGACGGAAGCCGCCTGGCCGCCCTGGCCGCGACCAGTGATGGACGGGTTCAGTGGCTCGTAATCGATGGATCCAATACGTTACGCCTTCCCCCATTTCGACCCACTCGCAGCTGGGCCGGTTCGGTACTTCTGTTCTTTGAACAATACGCGCAGAGCCACACTGTCTGGTCGAGCGAATCGACTGCCTTGGTCGCGCCAGCCATCAACGACCAAGGCCGCTCTGGCGCTGTTGTTCACACCGTCGAATCGCCCGGCAGCACCAAGTGGATACCTGATGCCGAACTCGTTTGGTGGGCGTAATCTCGAAGTCTGAACGAAGCCGCTCGATCAATGGTCAGCCAGGGTAAGACACACCAGCGACACCTAGGCATGTAGCGGACAGGGCACCTGCCCCGGCAACCAAGGTTCGTTTCCTACTCGTTCCTCGTCAGAAACACGCCGCTCTTTTGCTAGGTCGCTCGCTGGGTAGGGCTTGTTCCTCGACCTACCGGCTTGGCTCCTTAGATTGGAAGCAGCGGCGGGACCGGCAAACGCACGGCGTCCGCGACGACACGGATCAGTTCGGCTTCGTCAGCCGTAGTGGTCGCGTCGTGGGCCACGATTGCTGTCGCTGCACTCACGAAGGTTCTGCGACCCGCAAGATCGAGGTGTGACAGCCGTTCGAGAGCCGCGTCGACCGTAGCAACCGGGAGCGAGTCGACAACCGGAATTTCACGAGGTGCAAGATTGCTCGCCACCAGCGCAGCGGTGAACGCACCCGGAGCGTATTCCAGGCCTGAACTATTGAACCAGGCAATCGCAGCGAACACCGTAACCGCTTCTGCTTCGAGGTCCGGAAACCGCAGATTGTGCTTTGATGATCCGGTATCACTCTGATCTTCGAGGTGGCGAACCAGGACCCGGCGCAACATCCAACGAAACAAGTTTTTCTCGGGGTGCGAACTCTCGATCGCCACGATGGTCTCTCGCAGCGTTTTCTGGAATTCCCACGGGGTTTCTCGGATCGAGTGCAATGCGATGTCGATCGCTGGAAGCTGCAGTGGCCGGTCGAGCCGACTGATCACATCACTCGCTGCCTCCAGGTACGTGACATCGAGGCCAGTCGCTCTCGCTGCGTAGGCCAGATCTTTTTGTCGTTGGTTGGGTTCGTCAGATGCGAGCAAGCCAAGCACCGAGGCAACAGCCCCGCCGCGTGTGTGCAGATAGTTCTGTGTCTCTTCCGGAATCCGGGCAAGTAGCTGGCGGGCGTAGCCAATATGGTCATCGGTTGGACCATCAAGGTGCGGTGGTTGGTATGCCTGTGCCCCAGTTCCCTGGGGGGCCGACACGTCAGCTGGAGCAGTTGCATCGTGGGGTGCAGCGGGTGTGGGGCTCGGGGTCTCACTCGCACCCGCTGTCATTCCGAGCAGAATTGCGGGATCGAACGGCAGCGCCTTGTTCGTCGGCATCCCCGGAATGCCCCCCTGGCCTGGAAGCATCTGCCCAGAGTTCGTTCCCCACCCAGCGGCGTGACTCGGATTAGGGGCCTGAGCCGCTGATGCGACTTCAGGATCTGGCTCGTGGAACGTGCCGTCCCAGCCTGGGATCAATCGTGAGATACGTGTCTTCAACGGAGGGTGTGACGCAAACGCACTTGTCAATGGCGAGCTAAAGAACAGGTGACCAGCTTCGACCGCATGAGCGGAACGCACCTTGTTCTCGCCCGCCATGCCACCGATCTTGCTCAGGGCTTCACCAAGTCCGTCAGGGTTTCGCGTGAACTGCACCGCGGACGCATCGGCGAGAAGTTCGCGCTGTCGTGAAACCGATGCTTGGATCATGCGGGCGAACAAGGTGCCGACCGAACCGATGATCAGCAGGCCAATACCTGCAGCCATCATGACAAAGACGATTCCGTTGTCGTCCTTGCTGCTGCGACGACGCGGCGCAAACCAGAGCGATTCGAGCAGGATGCGGCCAAGAACGGTCAGGATCGCGATGCCGAACACCCAACCAATGATGCGAGTCTTCAGCTTCGTGTCACCATTGCGAATGTGGGCGAATTCGTGGGCGATGACACCTTGCAGCTCATCGCGAGTCAAATGCTGTAGCGCTCCGCGAGTCACGCCGATAGCAGCGTTGTCGGCGGTCCATCCGGCGGCGAAGGCATTGATGCCTGGTTCATTGTCGAGAACGAATACGGCCGGTACAGCCATGCCAGATGCGATGGCGATCTCTTCGACAACATTGCTGAGTTGCTTCTCGGCTGGGTCGAGTGTGTTGAAGTCGATCGGGCGACCACCCATCGATGTGGCGACATACGAGCCACCTCCGCCTCGGATCTGGGATGTCTTCACGAGTGAAGCGCCGCCGACGCCAATGAGCGTCACGGGCGCAGCGACGGCGATGGCCGCTAGCGGGTCGAACTCTTTCGTGGTGTAGCCGAACAGCAACGTCAACAGCAGCGACACGAGTGCGATGATTGCGAGCACACCGGCGCCAAACAGCAGCACAAGTTTGAGAGTGCCTTGTTTCGCTTCGTCTTGGTGGGTTTGGAAGTCCATGAGTTACACGCCGCCGGAGCAACGCGAGCCGCTTCAGTCCTGTGACTCGGAGCCGTCGTCGCCGAACGAGACTTCAATATTAGCCCGCTTGTAGCTCTTCTCGTCGTCGCCGAGATCGAGGTACGCGCTGTCTTTGAAGCCGAAGGCGTTCGCAATCATCACGGGCGGGAACGTTTGCTTGTAGGTCTGATAATTGTTGACCTGATCGTTGTAGTTCTGGCGGGAGAACGCAATCTTGTTCTCGGTTGTGGTCAACTCTTCGGTGAGCTGGGCCATGTTCTGATTGGCTTTGAGATCGGGGTATGCCTCGGCCACTGCCAGCAGGCGTCCCAGGGCCCCGCCTAGGGCGCCTTCGGAGCTTGCCATCTTGGCCATGGCTTCGAGATTCTGCGGATCGCCGTTGACCTCGATGCGGGCTTGGGTCGCAGAAGCTCGGGCGTTCACGACACCTTCGAGTGTTTCCTTCTCGTGGCTCATGTAGCCCTTGACGGTCTCGACCAGGTTCGGAATCAGGTCATGGCGTCGTTCGAGCTGAACGTCGATCTGGGCGAAGGCGTTGACCGCTCGTTCACGGAATTTGACGAGCTTGTTGTACGCCGAAACTACGAACGCGGCGAGCAGCAGACCGATAACGACGAGAACAACGACAACGATGACCATGTACGCATCATAGGACTGGCCGGGCGATAGCACCGGCTCCTTGGGAGAGCGGACCAGGTTGGGGCCCCCACCAGACACAAACCATCAAGTGGCCAGTATCGGATCGTTTGGGTCAGGCTCACCGGTTGCGACACGCCTCGTCGGGCTCCTAACCCGAAGGTCACAGGTTCACATCCTTGAACCGAAGCCGTGGCGATAGCGACCGATCGGTCTGTTGCCAGTCAGTGCTCCACTCGCGGTGTCAGTTGAACAAGCACACCTCCGGTGTCTCGCGGATGCAGCATCACATGAGGAGCAGGTCGCAACACGGCGACACCGACCGCTGCGAGCCGCCCGATAGTGGCATCGAGATCGTGAACCGGGAGCGCCATGGCCGCGGGTCCATCGCCCCTCGAGCAAAGCCGCCGAGCCAAGGGCGAGTCATACCCTTTGACAGGGCTCACCAGCTCGATCATCTGCTCCCCGACGTGAACCCTGGCAGCCACAAATGCTCCGTTCGACACCGGATGTAGGCCCATCATGTGCGGGCTGACACCAGTCAACGCAGCCCAGACTCTTGCCGCAGCAACGAGATCTCGGACGGCGAGCGCGACATGGTCGAGACGGAGTGGAGTCCAGGCACCAATATCGACGACGTGTGACGCTCGCCGCACGACAACCTCGACCCCATTTGCGTGTTTGGTTCCGATCCTTATCTCGTCAGGATCACTAGCGTCGGCGCCGATCAGGGTTACAGCAATGCCCGGTGCCTGGATCTCGGCAAGTCGTTGATCGAAGTCGTCAACCTCGAACCCGATGGTGACGATGCCGCTGCTCTGGGCTCCGGGGCGGTATTCGATTCGACTTCCGGCGATATTGATGATCAGCGAATCGCCGCACGTGTCGACCTCTGCGCCGATTGCTTGGTAGATCACAGCGAGAGCAACCGGTGAGGGTGTCGCGCAGACCACGTGCGTGAGCCGTGGGACCAGTGCTAGCTCGTCGCTCATCATCAACCCCGGTTCACTCGTTCGCCCCGCGTTCATCGAGACGACAGCCATATCTTCTCACGAAAAAGTCGAAGAAATATCTGCAGATTGTTACTGGCGAGGTTTCTGCCTATCTTCGACGGACAACAAGGGGGCGGACGGCGAGCACCACCGCCAGTAGACCTGATCCCCAGAGGACTGCGCCGCTCACAGCAAAGACAACCTCGAATGATCCGAGAAATCCTCGGGTCGGCTCGATCCGGTCGGCGAGTGCACTCGCTGCTGCCACCCCAGCAACGACTCCGATGGTGCGGGTCATCAGCGAGAGTCCACCGGCCACACCCTGCTTGTCGTTGCCGACACCTTGCATGACCGTGGCCATGTTCGGTACCGAGAACAATCCGAGTCCCAGGCCGACCACGGCCAGGAGCAACGCAACATGTGCCCCCGACCAGGTGACGTCGACCTGCGACAATCCGATCATGCCTGCGCCCTCGACGACAAGACCGAGTGCTCCCAGGCTCCAGCTTGCGGTGCGACCACTCGACCTGCCGGCCAACGAGGAAGCCGCCGCGGTGGCTGCCGGTGAGGCGGCAAGGACCAGCCCAGCGATGAGCAACGATGTGCCAAGCTGATCGATGAGCAGCGAGGGCACGAGCAACCAGGTTGCAAACATGGCGCCGTTGGCAATGATCGCCAAGACGTTCGCTGCGGCGAAGTCGACGGACCGAAACAACTCGAGCTCGAGGACCGGGTGCGCGACCCGACCACTCAAACCTACGAACCCTGCGGCGGACAGTACCGCTGAGACGGCAGCGATGATGACCACCGGGTCGCCCCAGCCCCGGGTTCCCGTCAGGTTCAGCGCGAGTACCGCCGCTCCGAGCGAAATTGAGACGAGAAGCGTTCCGACCCGGTCGACCTCACTCGATTTGGCAACGGTTGTTGTTCTGTTTCTGAGGGTGAGCAGTAGCAACAAGAGTCCGAGTGGCACTCGGAACCAGAAGACGGAGCGCCACCCGTACCACTCGACGAGCGGCCCACCAACGATTGGGCCGATCGCCAGGCCTGCAGCGGCAGCGGTCTGGAACACCCCCACCGCTCGGGTGTGGGCAACCGCTGAGCCGGTAGTGAGCAAGGCCGGCGCCGATGCCATGACCATGGCAACGCCGATGCCCTGCAGCACTCGGGCGGCCAACAACCACTCGAAGGTCGGGGCAGTGGCACACAAAACCAGAGCAGCGGTCGAGACGCCTGCTCCGATCTGAAGGACCCGGCCATATCCCAAAGAGTCGGCGAGTTGCCCTGCTGCTAAGAGCAATCCGCCGTATACCAGTACATAGAAGACGACGACCCACTGGAGGTCGCTGACCACGAGGCCGAAGTCGTCGACCAGGTTCGGAAACGCAATGTTAAGGGATGTGTCGAGTGATCCGAATACGCCTGCCGCTCCGGCCAGCAGCGCCCTCGATTGAAACTTCGCCAACCCGCTACTCAAGTCCAACAAGTACACCCGCCGGTGTCTTTGATGTTCAAGGAGTCCGTGACGTACATGCGGAGCTCCTCACACTAGACACCAGTCAGATCACACTAGATTGCAGTCGGACTGTAGCGCCCGACCGATATCAGCGCCGTGGCGACAGATCACTGCCGGCTGGGCATCGCCCCATGACGTCACTTCGAGCCGACCCAAGCCGGCCAGTGATCGCGGGCTCACATGGCTCCTACGTTGCGTGGCAGAGTGATTACTGAACTTCATCTCAGGGGCTGCCAATGACCGACATTACTGTCTTTACCGCACGCAAGGTCCGCACGATGGAAGCATCGATGCCGACAGCGGAGGCCGTCGCTGTACGCGATGGTCAGATCGTCGAGGTCGGCACGCTCGACTCCATGCGGCCGTGGCTCGACAACTACGACCACGAGATCGACGACACCTTCCGAGATCACGTGATCATGCCCGGGTTCATCGACCCACATCTTCACCCGTCGATGGCTGCGATCCTGCTCCCGATGCACTTCACGACTGCGGTCGAATGGGATCTGCCCTGGGACGACATTGGCAAGGTAGAGACCCGCATCGAATTTCTCGAGCGGCTCATCGACCTCGACCGAGAGCTCGAGCCGGGCGAGCCGCTCTTCGCCTACGGACATCACCCGATCTGGCATGGCGACATCGATCGAACAGCACTGAACGAGATCTCATCGACCCGGCCGATGATCGTCTGGCATCGCGGCTACCACTCCTTGATCGTGAACGACGCCTGCTTCGAGTGGATGGGCCTTGACCTCGATGCGGCCAGGCGGCACCCCCAGGTCGATGTCGACCGCGGTGCCTTCTTCGAAAACGGTCTGTCGGTCGCCTACCGTCATATGAAGAGCCTGATTCTGGGGACCGAGCGATTCCGGGGTGGCCTCGACCGCATGCGGCAGGTCATTCACCACGGCGGGCAGACGACGATCTGTGACGCTGCACTCGGTATGTACGGATTCGAAGACGAATGGGACCACTTGGTCGCCGTGATGGAGCGGCCCGATACCCCGTTTCGGATGCAGCTGATGCCATTCGCCATGGGCCCGGCCAGCGGATCCGAAACCGACGATGAACTCCTCGCACGCATTCTTGACTACCCCAACCGCAATACGCACCGGTTGCGGTTCAGCGATCACGTCAAGATGTTCGCCGACGGCGGTTTCTTCGCCGAGCTGGCCATGTTGAAGCCACCTGGGCACCTCGACGGGCGTCATGGCGAGTGGATGACCCCGCCCGAGCGGTTCGAACAACTCGCCCGTCTGTACTGGAATGCGGGACTACAGATCCATGTGCATTGCAGCGGCGACCTCGGGGTCGAGCTTGCGTTGTCGACGCTCGCCAAGCTTCAAGACGAGCGCCCCAGATTTGACCACCGGTTCACATTCGAACACTTCGGCGTCTCGAGTGCGCAACAAGTCGACCGGATTGCTGCACTCGGCGGGATCGCGTCAGTACAGGTGTATTACGTGTACGAACTGTCGCGAGCCTTCGCCGACCGAACAATGGGCTACGAGCGCGCATCACAGATGTCTCGGTTGGGTTCTCTTGAACGGGCGGGTGTCCGTTTTGCCGTTCACAGCGATTTCACCATGGCGCCTGCGAAGCCGCTCAACAATGCGTGGATCGCCGCTAATCGCATCAACGAGTCGGGAGAGGTGATGTGTCCGAACGAGCGAGCGTCACTCGACGCGGCAATCAAAGCAATCACCTCGAACGCCGCATTTGTTCTCGGTCTCGAGGACGAAATCGGTTCGTTGCGGTGGGGCAAACAGGCCGACTTCACCATCCTGGAGGCCGACCCCTATGACGTCGGCATCGATGGTCTCCGAGATATTCCCATCTGGGGCACGGTGTTTGAGGGCCAGAAGTTCCAGATTTGACCGCCACCTCCGACGGTGCAACTTCGAAACCTGCGGCGCTGGTGCCGGTCACGATCATCGGCGGCTACCTCGGAGCGGGAAAGACGACGCTGATCAATGCGCTGCTCGCAGCCGACCACGGCCGCCGGTTGGCGGTGCTGGTCAACGACTTCGGCGCGGTGAACATCGACGTCGAGCTGATCGAGCGCCATGATGGCGAGACGATCAGCCTGACCAACGGTTGCATCTGTTGTTCCATTGCCGATTCGCTGGGCGAGAGCCTGGATCAGGTGCTTACGCTCGAACCTCGCCCTGACCAAATCGTTATCGAGGCGAGTGGCGTTGCGGACCCAGCAGCGATCGCGGGGTACGGCCAGGGCTGGCCGGGATGCCGCCTCGACGCCGTTGTGGTGCTGGTCGATGCCGAGGCCATCCGGCGTCAGGCACGCGATCAGTTCGTCGGCGAGCTTGTCACCAGGCAACTCACACGCGGTGATCTCGTTTTACTCACAAAGACGGACCTGATGCCCGAGGGTGCAGTCCGGGCCGTCGTCGATTGGGTTGGTGCTGCGACATCATCTCCGGTCGTCGTTTTGGGCGAAGCGATGATCGAGGCAGCGGTCGTGCTCGACATCAAGGCAACCAGCGCCGAATCTGCAGCCGCTCCGCTGGCAGCCCATGAGCTGTTCGAGTCGGCAGTTCTCGAGCCTGAAGGCCCACTGCTGCGCAGCTCTATCGAGAACGCGCTCGAGACATGGCCCAAAGAGATCGTGAGGGTGAAAGGTGTCGTGTCGATCGTCGATGCCGCCGGAGCAGTCGAGTCACACGTCGTGCACCGTGTCGGACTTCGCTGGTCGATAGAAGCAACCCAAGTCGCCCCAGTCGAGCGGTCACATCTTGTGGCGATCGGCCTCATCGGAGCCGTGGATGCTGCCGAATTGCTGCGTAGCTTGACATGACATTGGTGGCGTCGGTGACGCGACGCCATTCTCGATGTCGTACTGGCTGCCTCGATCTAGGGTGAGGGCATGGGTATCTCGCGACTTGACCACGTTGCTATCCCCGTGATCGATATGGGGCCGATGGTGGCCTTCTATTGTTCGCTCGGATTTCGCATCGATGACGAGCTGGCGCCGCTGATGGTCAGCGTGTGTGCCGGCGACATGAAGCTCAATCTGCACTATCCCGACCTGTGGCAGTCCGACTTCGAGCTACGAGGACCCCGGGCCGAGCCGGGATGTGGCGACGTCTGCATGGTGTGGGACGGCACCGAGGCCGAGCTCGACACATTTCTTGAGGGGGTCGACACCATCGAGGGTCCAGTCACGCGGACGGGTGGCAAGGACCAAGGATCTGCGACCGGCACCAGTCGCTACATCCGCGACCCTGAATTCAATCTGCTCGAGTTCATCATCTATTGAGCAGTTCCTTCTGGTAGCTCAAAGCACAGCGGTGAGTCGCCGCAGGAGCTCTCGGGTGCGCTCGCGTTCTTCGGGTGATGGCGTGAACTCAGATGCAGCAAAGTCCGTCACGCCGGCATCAGCCAGCGCGCCAAGCCCGTCTTCGACCTCGGCCTCGGAACCGACCAGGCCGAGCTCGCCGGGCTCGGTCACCCCTTCGCGCTCAAACATTGCTTGGTAGGAAGGAAGCTGCGCATACATGGCAGCCCCTTCGCTGATTCGGCTGCGAATAGCCGATGGGTTGTTGGTGACACAGATCGGCAACGTCGCCAGAATACGTGGAGATTTGCGACCAGCCGACACCGCCGCCTCGCCGATGGTGGGCACGATGTGGTCTCGGATCGTGTTCGGCCCAACCCACGCCAGGCTGGTCCCGGCCGTACGGCTGCCAGCCAGTCGCAATGTCTGCGGTCCGAGCGCAGCGACGAGGATCTGCGGCGGACACTCGGCCGGGCGAAAGATCGATGCTCGGCACGAGAGCGATTCTCCCTGGTAATCGACGACTCCCTGTTCGATGAGCGGGACGAGTACCGACAGATAATCGCGGAGGTGGCGAATAGGTTTGTCCTCGTCGATTCCGAGCTCGAGCATCATCACCTGGTGTGAGAGTCCGATGCCCAACGTCAGAGTTGTATCCATCGAGGACTGTGCCGTGAGTGCCTGGCCGGCCAGCACCATTGGGTGACGCGGGTAGGTCGGAATGACCGCGGTGCCAAGCTCCATGTTCGTTACGGACTGGCCGACCACCGTCAACACCGTGAGCGCATCGAGCCCTCCGGTCGGGTGTTCGGCGACCCAGTAGCTATCGAAACCATCAGCCTCGGCGGTCCGGGCATGTTCGACAAAGGCTTCGACCGAAGCCTTTGCCACGAGAGCGGTTGCATTCAGTCCAAGACGCATAAGTCGATGTTACGCATCACCTCGACATTGCCGTGAAGCGACTGCTCGCCATGGCCGGCAGCTGGAGCGTTGGGCTGCTCGGTCCGAGGCCGGCCTGTCGAGCTGTTCTCGGGCTTGGTTCCAGCAGCAACCATCAAGAATCGGGCAGCGGAGATCGGTCGGTTGACCGACCGGTGAGCGGGTACTCAGTGCAAACGCCAACCACTCAAGGTCCGAGCTGTTGTCGTAGCGACGCTCAGACCCGACCGCCACGTGAGCGGACGCACACTTGGTCATTGTTAGCCAGAACCTGCTGAACCACGCATTTACCCGCCTTCATAGTTCTAGCAGAGCGCTGAAGAACGTCGGTTTTGGGTCTCGCCGGCCAGTCGCTCTGCTCTCCATGGCGCACAAAGCATCACTCCTTGGCCTGGACTAGCGGTTTCGAAAACGCAGCGAGCGGCCACGAATGATCGTTGAGACGCTCAGTATGTGTTTTTCGGCACCCTGTTAGGAGGCCATCCAGCCTCCGTCGACCATGAGGTTGACTCCGGTCATGTATGTGCACTCGTCGCTTGCCAGGAACAGCGCTGCATTGGCGACGTCGTCGGGGCGGCCAAGGCGTGGCATTGGGGTTCGCGAGTTCGAGTAGCTGAGGGCTGATTCACTGATGGCGGCTCCGCCGCGGCCAGTCAAGATCTTTCCTGGGGCCACCGCATTACACACGATGGACTGGTCACCGTAGTCCGCAGCGATCTGACGGGTCATGTAAACGATCGCCGACTTGCTCACGCCATAGGCAAAGTTATTCGGTGACGAAATCATTCCGTGCTGAGAGGAAATGTTGACGATCCGTCCACGTGCCTCGGCACGCACCGGTTGCTCGAGCATCTGGCGTACCGCCCGCTTGCAGCCAAAGAAAACGCCGGTGACGTTGACGTCCATCACCCGATTCCAGTCGGCTTCTTCGGTGTCGAGTAGTGGCGTGCCGGTACCGATCGCTGCGTTGTTGACCATGATGTCCAGGGCCCCGTGGCGTGCGACCGTCGCGCCGACCAATGCATCCACCTGTTCCCATGACGAGACGTCCACCTGGCTGTACTCAGCGCGACCGCCCTGGGCGATGATCATGTCGACGGTCGGCTCGCCACCTTCGAGCGGTTCGGTTCGCACATCGGCTATCACCACGATGGCCCCCTCTTCAGCAAATCGCCGAGCGATCGCTCGACCGATACCGGAACTTGCACCGGTGACGATGGCCACCCGTTCGTCGAGCCTGCCCATGTCGATGTCCTCCTGCTTCGCGAACGCGTTATTGTCGCGCGTCGCGTCCACTATCTGCAGGGGCAACAGAATGAGTCTTGATTCAACAGTGGCGCTGGTGACCGGCGCACAGCAAGGGATTGGTGCGGCGACTGCAGAAGTCTTGGCAGAACGCGGAGCCACGGTGGTCATCAATTATCTCGATGACGAAGCGGCCGCCGCTGCGGTGCAAGCACGTATCGCGGCCCGTGGCGGGCGGGCGGTGACAGTGCGTGGCGACGTCGCAAACACAACGGATGTCACAAACATGGTCGACGTTGCTGAGTCGATGGGCGGCATCAATTTACTGGTCAACAATGCCGGCATCTTTCCTCGCGTCGAGTTCCTAGAGATGACCGAAAACGATTGGGATTCCGTGTTTGCGGTCAACCTTCGTGCAATGTTTCTTTGCGCCCAGGCCGCTGCCAAGCAAATGATTAACGCAGGGCGAAGCGGGGCGATCATCAATCTGACATCGTCGGCCGCTCGTTCCGGGCCACCGCTCGGCGTGCACTACGCGTCGACCAAGGCAGGGGTCATCGGTTTCACGCGGTCTCTGGCCTCGGCATTAACTCCACACGGTATTCGCACAAACGCTGTCGCTCCTGGCCTGACCGACACCGCCCAGCCACGCTTTGGCATGACCGAGTTAGAGATCGAGGCCTCGGGGGCAAATGCCCTGCTTGGACGGATCGCCTCGCCGCACGATATTGCCACCACTATTGCGTTCCTGGCCGGACCGGATTCGCGCCATATGACTGGCCAGGTTTTGCATGTGAACGGTGGCCAATACTTCGCGTGATTTCTCAGACGCCGGCATCGGAGTCCATCGGTGCCGGCTCGAGACTCAAGAGTGGTTCCTCAGGTGGGGCCAGCTAATTCCTGCGGCCCCGAGGGAGCGGGGAACCAGCCTCAAGCTGACGGGTGCTGTGCATCACAGGGCCTGCCCCGGGGGGCGACCGACGAGCCCACGCTCTCGTCGACCGAAAATGGGAATGCGCCCGACGAGGTTCACGATCTCGATAGTGGCTTCCGTTTCTGTATAGCCCCGATTTCGCTCGACCACCTTTACGCTCAGACCTGCATCTTTAGCGTTCGCTGAGCACTCGCTCGGTGATCGATACACCGTGTGGTAGCCAGCGTTCTTCACATCGACGCCACAGCGAACGGTCGCTTCTTGCAGAACGATTGTCCCGGCAGGTCCGAGTACCCGTCGCCGTCCTCGTAGGCGCGCTGCGCCATCACCATTCAGGTTCATGGGTACACATCCCAGGAATGCTCCATCGAAGGGCCCTCGACCGCTCTGCCCTCGACCGCTCTGCCCTCGATCAGCTCGACGTTGGCTACGACCTTTAACTGGCCCCTGGCCGCTGCAAGCATTTTGGAACTCAGATCGATGCCGCCCACTGGTCGGTACCTTCAGACAAACATTGTGGTCCATGATCTTGCCCCGCAGCCCACATCCAGGAACGTCGAAGCGGCTGAGAGCCCGCTTGGCATCGTTTCCGCCCACTCAAGATCTACTTGGCCGGGATCGGTAATGTCGCTCGAACCACCTCTATCAAGGATCAACCCGTGACACAGGCGCACTTGCTTGAGGCAAGCACCTACCAATGAGTGTTGTCGGCGAGCTCAGCTTCGCTATGAAGGACGCCGAGGATCTCCAGCGCGTCATGTAAAGGATCGTGAGCACCGGGCCTGCGTCCTGACTCCTTCGGCGGACCCTCTACCCGATCGACAACCTCCTCTTGCGTATGCCCAAAGGCCGAGTGAGCGTTCTCGGCTTGTTGGCCGGCCGGCCGGGCATCATGGTGACAACAACGAATGTGACCTGAATCATCGGATGGGCGTTCGGCGAGGACGGCAAGGTTCTGCCCCCATGGCCAGCTTGCAGTCAGCCCCATTGGCGCCGAGCACCTGACATGGGCAAGAATCAAACAACGTCTGAATGCTGAGGAGCAAATTATGGCTGTGCGACCCGTAAGCCAGATGATTGCCGAGGCCCGTAAACAGATCGATAATCACTCGCCTGAAGAGGCGAAGCTCCGAGCCGACGAAGCAGGTGCTCGGATCGTCGATATTCGCGACGTGCGCGAACTGCAACGCGACGGC
>MEHZ011422465.1_pt1 | contig 32348 bp, 30 predicted proteins | sample 897221 | NCBI WGS metagenome assembly MEHZ01 (sample SAMN05514161, study PRJNA337945) | marine metagenome | isolation source: marine surface water | place: Arctic Ocean | collected 2007-12-13
CGCTACACACGAACGCTTTCGCCCGGTCTGCAGCTGATCATGCCTTTTGTGGATCGCATCGGGTTCAAGCTTTCTCTGCGTGAAACCGTTCTCGATATTCCCTCCCAGGACGTGATTTCCTACGACAACGCGACGATTACGGCAGACGGTGTCGCGTTCTATCAGATCGTGGATTCAGCCCGTGCGGCTTACGAGGTCAATGACCTCGTGCGCGCTATCACCAATTTGGCGATGACTAATATTCGTACCGTAATAGGGTCCATGAGCCTCGATGATGTGCTTTCGAAGCGCGATGACATCAATGAGCGGCTCCTGCGGGTCATCGACGCAGCGACAAACCCCTGGGGCATCAAGGTCACCCGGGTCGAGATCAAGGATCTGACCCCGCCGGGCGATCTGGTTGAGGCTATGGGCCGCCAGATGAAAGCCGAGCGTGAGAAACGCGCCGAAGTGCTTTCGGCCGAGGGTGAAAAGCAGGCCGCAATCCTGCGCGCCGAAGGTATGAAGCAGGGAGCCATTCTACAGGCCGAAGGCCGGCGGGAAGCCGCGTTCCGTGATGCCGAAGCCCGTGAGCGCGAGGCTGAGGCCGAAGCCAAGGCGACGGAGTCTGTGTCCAAGGCGATTGCCGCAGGCGACATGCAGGCCGTGAACTATTTTGTGGCGCAGAAATACGTCGAAGCCATCGGCAACATCGCCTCCGCGCCCAACCAACGGGTCGTGTTGTTCCCGATCGAGGCGTCGAACTTCATCGGCAGCCTCGGGGGCATCGCCGAAATAGCGAAATCAGCTTTCGGTCTCGACGGCGAGGGCGAATCACGCCCGGGCCGGCAGGGCAGTGTTCCGGTGACGCCCCGCGTCAGCGACGAATAGGCAGGGCGTAGCATGGATGAATTTGTCGCCTGGCTCTGGGACCTCGAATTCTGGCATTGGTGGGCCTTCGGCATTGCCTTGGTTGGGCTCGAAGTCTTCACCACCTCGACTACGATCCTCCTGTGGCCAGCCATTTCTGCCTTTGCCATCGGGCTGATTCTTCTGGTCATCCCGGACTTCGACTGGCGGTTCCAGCTTTTGTTGTTCGCCGTCCTCTCGGTGGTGACGTCGATCGGATGGCAGGTGTGGTTGCGCAAGCATCCGACCCAGTCCGACCATCCCATGCTCAACACTCGGGGCCGCAGCTATGTGGGCCGCCGCCTGACCCTCGATGAAACCCTGGAAAACGGCCGGGGCCGGGTGCGCATTGATGACACCTGGTGGCTGGCTTCATCGCACGACCAGGAGACCCTGTCCGCCGGCGCCGAAGTCGAAATTGCCGATACGGATGGCGCGACCCTGATCGTACGCGCGACCTCTTAAAACCGGTTCTGCCCGGAATAAACCCATCGCTCCGGCGTCTAGGGAACGAGGTCGGCAACAATGATGCTGCGGCCAGGTTCCCGCCAGACGGAGGAGTATGATGAAACGCAGAAAATCCGGCCGCCGAATGCTATCCACCCTCGCCGGGTTGACGGTGTTGCTCGCGGGAGTGCCCTTCATCGCCGCAGAGAACAGTCGCGCCACCCATTCCGGTGATCCCTGCGGTGTTCAGCTGCAACAGGTCCCGGCCGACATTGCCAGCCAACCGCCGATAGACCCTAATATTCGCGCCCAGGTGAACGAGGCCTCGGCGTTCTGCCAGCAGGGCGAACCCGAAGAAGCCCAGCGGATCCTCGATCAGGTGGTCCAGGATATGCGGACACAGCCAAAAACAAGCACAAACTAGAGGAATAGGCGCAGGTCGGCACTCGGTCTGATCCGCGCTCCAAAACTGGCGCCAACCAGACGCCAGTCGCGATCCCGGCGGTGGGGTCTTCAATGCTCGCCCCCGAGCTCCGACCGCCGGGATTCGCACCTTCTGGCTGCAACAACCGGATTTCCCATGACCAAAGATGACACGGCTTTGACACACCAAAACCCGCTGATGGCGAGGGAGTTTTGCTCACCCGTCGCACCCCGCACGGGGTGCCGAGAAAAGGTGATCACATGTCGCATCAAAAAGCCGAACTGGAGAAGGAAATCGACGGACTTCGCCGGTACGCCAGAATACTCGTTCGAAACGGAAACGAGGCCGACGAACTGGTTCAGGATTGCCTGCTTCGGGCACTTGAGAAATGGCCCGCGATTGCTCAGGTCACGAACCTGCGCCGCTATCTGTTTTCAATGCTCCACAATTTATTCATCGATGGCACCCGCAAAACCAAACGCCGGGGCACCGTTGTGCCGCTAGAAAACGTGGTCAATGTCGCCCCTCTGATCCAGCCTGCGGCCCAAATTCACAATCTCGAACACTACGACCTACGTGACGGCATGGCCAACCTTCCCGACACTCAACGCGAAATTGTCCTCCTTATTGGTTTGTCCGGCTTCACCTATGAAGAGGCCGCCGAGATCACCAATTGCCCGGTCGGCACTGTGATGTCCCGGCTTTCCTGCGCTCGGGGGGCGTTACGCCTGTATGTATCCGGGGAAATTCTGGATCGACAAAAGCAACTCGTGCAATGAGGTAGGGGCGCGACAACTTCACGGCGATCATTCCCGAGGCGTTGCTGCATGCGTATGTCGATGTTCTCCTGGTGCCCGGCAAACGCGCAGTTGTCGACTACGCCCTGACTCGTGATCCCGTTATTCAGGAAACAATTGACGACTGGCGACGACAGAACGCGCACATCCGCTTGCTGGCGACGCTCGATACCCCGCCACCGATGCCAATGACTATGCAGGGCGCTATCTATCGCCTTGAGCGTCGGTTCCGTCGCTGGGCGGCCCTGGACTGCTGGCGCCTGGTTGCTGCTGCCATGCTGGTCCTGGGCATCGGAGCCTCATGGGCGCTTGCGGAAGGCAGTAACGGCAATCCGGGTTGCTTTCAGCGGAAGATCGCGCGCGATGTCCCTGTGGGTGCATCGGTCTTCACACGTAAACTCGGAAAACCCGAAACAAATCCCTGTAATAAGCCAGCTCCCGATGACCCCCCGTTACAATTTGTTCCCGGCGTTGTCCGGGGCAGTTTCAGGTGATTTTTTTGCCCCTCTGACCTCGCCGATGCGTGACCTGCGCATCGGCATTTTTTTGCCGGTTTTCCGGGCTTTTGGACGTTTGATATTCGGGTCAAAACAGGCGCTGGTTTCCTTGCCCGAATCCGTGCTTTCGAGTAGGTTTTTAGAATGGAAAATACCCGATTCGAATTGTTCACAGTTAGCTTAAACTGTGTCCCATACAGCGTTGTAATTAAACGATGAGTGATCAGTCGTCAGAACTACCACCGAACGATTTCGACATCCAGCCGGTGACGATCGAGGACGAAATGCAGTCGTCCTATCTCGATTACGCCATGAGCGTGATCGTATCGCGCGCGCTGCCCGACGTTCGTGACGGCCTCAAACCGGTCCATCGACGGATCCTGTACTCGATGAAGGAATCCGGTTTTGAGTACAACCGGCCCTATCGCAAATCAGCCCGTATCGTCGGTGAGGTCATGGGCAAGTACCATCCCCATGGCGACTCCGCGATCTACGACGCCATGGTGCGTATGGCGCAGGATTTCTCCATGCGCCTCGAATTGATCGACGGGCAGGGCAATTTTGGCTCCATGGACGGCGATCGCGCGGCGGCGATGCGCTACACCGAAGCCCGGATGTCGAAAGCGGCCCATTCGCTGATCGAGGATATCGATCGCGACACGGTGGATTTCCAGCCGAACTACGACGAAAGCATCAACGAACCCGTTGTTTTACCTGCACAATACCCCAACCTTCTGGTCAATGGTGCCGGCGGTATCGCGGTTGGCATGGCCACCAATATCCCGCCTCATAATCTGGGCGAAGTGATCGATGCGTGCTGCCTCTATCTCGACAATCCCGATCTCACCATTGATGACATCCTGCAGGTGATGCACGGGCCTGATTTTCCCACCGGCGCCACAATTCTGGGCACCAGCGGTATTCGCGCCGCGTTCCACACCGGCCGTGGCTCCGTGGTTATCCGCGCCAAAACCGCGTTTGAGGAAATTCGCGCGGGCCGTAACGCGATTATAGTCACGGAAATTCCCTACCAGGTGAACAAATCTCGGATGATCGAACGGATCGCCGAGGTTGCCCACGACAAGACCATCGAAGGCATTTCCGACCTCCGGGACGAAAGCGATCGGCACGGGGTACGGGTTGTCATCGAGCTCAAGCGCGATGCGGTGCCCGAAGTCGTGCTCAACCAGTTGTTCCGCTACACGCCGCTGCAGAACTCGTTTGGCGTCAACATGCTGGCCCTGAACGGTGGCCGGCCGGAATTGCTCAACGTTAAGGAAATCATCGCCGCCTTCGTCGAGTTCCGCGAAGAGGTCATCACACGCCGGACCATCTACGAGCTCGGTCGCGCCCGTGATCGCGCCCACACCCTGGTGGGACTGGCTGTGGCCGTGGCAAACCTTGACCCGGTGATCGAGCTGATCCGGGCCGCAGATGACGCTAGCGATGCCCGCGAGCAACTGACCGCACGCCGCTGGCCTGCGGGTGAAGTGACGCCGCTGATCGCCCTGATTGATGAGCCGGGACGGGGGGTCGATGACGACGGTACCTACCAGATGTCCGAGGAACAGGCCAAAGCGATCTTGGAACTGCGCCTGCACCGACTGACCGGGCTTGAGCGCGACAAGATCGCCAAGGACCTTCATGAGCTGGTCGATCGGATCCGTGGCTATCTCGAAATTCTCGAAAGCCGGGAGAAGCTCTACACGATTCTGCGCGACGAATTGCTCGCTATGCGGCAGGAATTCGCCGATCCGCGCCGCACAGAAATCATCGAAGGCGAGTTCGAGCAGGATATTGAAGACCTGATCCAGCGAGAGGACATGGTCGTTACGGTTACCCATAACGGCTACATCCAGCGTGTGCCGCTTTCGACCTACCGGGCGCAACGGCGTGGGGGCAAGGGCCGGGCCGGCATGAAGGCTCGTGACGAGGATTTTGTCAGCTCGGTTTTCGTGCTGAACACCCACACCCCGGTATTGTTCTTCTCTTCCCGGGGCATGGTCTACAAGCAAAAGGTCTACAAGCTGCCCATCGGCACCCCGCAGGGGCGTGGTAAGGCGCTTGTGAACGTGCTGCCCCTCGAAGAAGGCGAGATAATCACCACCCTGATGCCGCTACCCGAAAACGAGGCCGATGCAGAGAACCTGTTCGTCATGTTCGCAACGGCCTCGGGCAATGTGCGGCGTAACAGCCTGGCCGATTTCACCCAGGTGAAGGCCAACGGCAAGATCGCCATGAAGCTCGATGAGGGCGACACCCTGATCGGGGTGCAAACCTGCGATGACACCGATCATGTGCTGCTCGCCACGGCCAAGGCCAAGTCGATCCGTTTCGAGGGCACCGATGTGCGTGTCTTTGCCGGACGGAATTCGACCGGCGTGCGCGGCATCCGGCTGGGCAAGGATGACAGCGTTATTTCCATGTCGATCCTGGGCCATGCTGAATTCTCGGTCGCCGAACGGGAAACCTATCTGAAGCGCTCGCGGGCCGAACGTGGGGCAGAAACCTCGGAATCCACAGAATCCACAGAATCCGACGATACGGCGACCCCAGTGAGTGCGGAAACGTCCTCCGAGGCCGGGGAAACCGGTGACGAAGTCGTCGAATTGACCGATGCTCGGTACGCAGAACTCGCCGAACAGGAACAATTCATCCTGACGGTGACCGCCAACGGTTTTGGCAAGCGTACCTCAGCCTATGAATACCGGATCACAAACCGTGGCGGGCAGGGCGTGGTCAACATTGTGTTGGCCGAAGCGGAAAACAACGGCGTCGTTGCGTCGTTCCCGGTGGAAAATGACACCCAGCTGGTGATGATGACCGATGGTGGTCAGCTGATCCGCACCGGAGTTGATGAGGTCCGTATTGCCGGACGATCGACCCGAGGTGTCACTTTGTTCCGAGTAGGTGAAGCAGAGCGGGTTGTGACCGTGACCCATTTGCGCGACGATGATGATGACGACGAGAATGTCGGTGGAAATGAAGACGAAGCAGGTGACGACGCCACTGCGGGCAGTGAGACCGCTGTAACCAGTGTCGCCGTGACCCAAGATGCCGATAATAGCGCTGAATCAGGGGACGAAGGGCCGCCGAATAGTGGTGACGCGGCACCGGAGACAGGAAATGACGAAGACTGAGCGGGTCGGGGTTTACCCCGGCACTTTTGATCCCACGACAAATGGGCATATGGACGTGATCTGCCGCGGGGCGCGGGTTCTCGACCGTCTGGTTGTCGGAGTCGCAGTCAATGCGGGCAAAGGGCCGTTGTTTTCCCTCGAAGAGCGGGTCGAAATGGTGCGCGACGAAATCGCCACAATCGATGATCCCCGGGCCGGCGTGGTGGAGGTCAAACCCTTCAATTCACTGCTGATGCACTTCGCCGAAGCCGAAAACGCCCAGTGCATTTTGCGTGGCCTGCGCGCGGTGTCGGATTTCGACTACGAGTTTCAGATGGCGGGCATGAATGCGCGCCTTAATCCCGACATAGAAATCCTATTTTTGATGGCCTCGGAGACGAACCAGTTCATCGCCTCGCGCCTGGTCAAGGAAATCGCGGCGCTAGGGGGGGATATCTCCAGTTTCGTTTCGAAAGCTGTCGCCGATCGGGTCGATGATCGGTATCGGCACCTCGACCTGCAAGCCGCTAACGAATAGGTACACTTCACATGAAACGCCGTTTTTTTCTGTCCGCGATCGTGATCGGGGCAGGCATTTTCGCGATGTCAGGCCCTGATGGGTCAGGCGTTCAATCCGCACAGGCCCAAAGTGCCAAACAGGAGACCAACTTGGAAAACACTCTTTATCTCGACCTCAAGGATGGTCGTGTCACCATCAAGATGCGCCCCGATCTGGCGCCGAACCATGTCGCCCGCATCAAGGAGCTGGTGCGCGAAGGCTTCTATGACGGCATCGTCTTCCATCGTGTAATCGACGGCTTCATGGCCCAGACCGGTGACCCAACGGGCACAGGGCGCGGGGGCTCCGGCCAGAATCTCGACGCTGAGTTCTCTCTCGAGAACCACAAGCGTGGGGTTCTCTCGATGGCCCGGTCACAGGATCCCAACAGTGCGGACAGCCAGTTCTTCATCGTCTTTGATGACTCCAGCTTCCTCGACAACCAGTACACGGTGTGGGGCGAAGTGAGCGACGGTATGGACCTGGTCGACAAGATCAAGCGTGGCGCTGAAGGCAGCGGCGCCGTCGACGACCCGGACAAGATCGTCAAGATGCAGGTTGCCGCCGACGCGGATAAGTAGCGTCCGACCGCCAAGATTGTATGGGAAGCGAGGCCTCAGGGCCCCGTTTTCTGTTGATGGGCGAGAATTTCTGGCCTGTACCTCGCCAAGTCTCGATCCAGAGGTTGACCCGGTAACGGGGCCTGCCTAATAAGAGCCATCCTTTTGGTGAGGGCCCATAGCTCAGCTGGTAGAGCAACTGACTTTTAATCAGTAGGTCTCTGGTTCGAACCCAGATGGGCTCACCAAAGTGATAGAGGGTTTCCGGCGAAAGCTAGAAACCCTTTAGTGTTTTCGGCGCAGGGCATGCACGGGTTTGAAATGACTTTTGGGCATTACCCATGGTCATTTTCGAAAATCACCCGCCGCAGATCGCACAACAACCATTCAATCTTGCGGCCGTTCTCCTCTTGTCATACCGATCGGCTCTCACCTCGGCGTGCGCATCCATGGTGCATTCAGGCGAAAAGTAGATCGCTTTCCCAACATTGTCGCGGCAGGCTTTGTGAAATACTGTGTTCTCACGGAACCGCAGTACGTCTGGTGCAAGACGAACTAACATCTGCCGCAGAAGACCGCGGCGCGAAGCTGGAAACATGAAAATGGCCATACCCAAAATTTCAGCCGAGGAAATGGAGACGAAATACGTCGCCCGTGAAGCGGGTTCGCAGGGGTCCGACCTTGCCTTCCTCGACCAGCGCTTGCCCGGTTACCAGCGTGAGATCATCAATATGATTGGCACCAGCGTCACCGAAAACCCCGAAGATCCGCTGCTTGAACCCAAGATCAGCGCCCCGGCGCACGGTTTTGCCGTGATCTATAACCGTGCCGAGAACGGCAACGGTGCTGCATTGCACGCCCATTTGACCGAGGAAGTCTTCGTGCCGATCCGCGGGTCGTGGGAGATTTTCTGGCTGGAAGGCGAAGACGAGCGAGCGGTGAAGCTCGATCCCGGCGACATTATCAACGTACCGACGCTCATCTATCGGGGCTTCCGTTGCGTGTCCGACGATCCGGATGCCTTGATTCTGACGATCGTTGGCGGTCCGGATGCGGGTAGCGTCGCCTGGCACCCGAGCGTTGTCGAGGCCGCACGCGGCACCGGGCTCGAAGTCGACGAGGAGGGTAACCTCCGCGAGATTGATAGCTAGAGCGCCAACCGGAAACCGACAACATGCCCAAAGCAAATATTGGAAATGGCGAAATCCACTACGAAATCCACGGGGAGGGGCCGCCCTTGCTGCTGGTGGCTGGCCTCGGGGGCACGGCGGATTACTGGAACCCGCAGATCGAGGCCTTCGCCAAGGATTATACGGTCATCGTTCATGATCACCGTGGCACCGGCCAGAGCACCCATTCCGAGATAGATTATTCGGTCGACCAAATGGCTGACGATCTGTTGGCCCTGATGGATTTTCTGAAAATCAACCAGGCCCATATCGTCGGGCATTCGACCGGTGCTGCCATGGCCCTCATCATCTCGGTGAAGAAGCCGGAGCGGCTGGCCAGTGCGGTTGTTTATGCCGGCTGGACCAAGGCCGACGCGCAGTTAACGCGTTGTTTTGATGTTCGAAAGGCACTTTTGTGGGGGTCAGGTGTTCAGGCTTACGCTCGCGCAACGCCGTTGTTCCTGTTTCCGCCCTGGTTCATCCGGGAGCACGGCCAGGGGATGGCCGAACAAGAGCCCAAGGCGATCGCGAGCTTGCCTTCAGCCGCGATTATGGAAAGCCGCATGGATGCAGTGCTGGCCTTTGACTGCACCGACTATATTGGCCAGGTGAATATCCCGTCGCTCGTTTTATGCGCGGAAGACGACTTCCTGACCCCGGCGTATTACTCGCGCGAGCTTGCCGACCTCATCCCGAATGCCGAGCTGAACATTCTTAAAACTGGCGCGCACGCCGTCTCCGTGACCTGCCCGGACCTGTTCAACAAAGAAGTCCTCGCGTTTCTTGCGCGGCAGAAAGCGCCGCAGTCTTAAAACCTTTGAAGGCTTGCTCGATTGCGGCGCGTTCGCCATAGATCATCTCTCTTAGATCACGACAGGTCATTTAAAATGGATTACTTGAACACGATGGATCGTCCCTCTCATGGAAACTAAGGGGAGCAACGAAAATATCGGCTGCCCGGTCTGTGACAGCTCTAGTTCACGTGTAAGTGACCTCCCGGGTTCGGAAACCCGGTTCGAGCTCAGCTGGTTTGGCGAATCCGTTCCCGACGACGTGGAAATCGGTGATTACACGCTTCGGTCCTGCACCGCCTGCGCGCTTCATTTTGCCTGGCCGATGCGTGCCGGCGACAACAAGTTTTATGACTGGGTCACGCAATTCCCCGTGTATCACGCCAAAAGCCGGTGGGAATGGCGCCAGATAAAATCAATTCTTGCGGCTGAGAAGAAAACCATCAGGCTGCTTGAAATCGGCTGCGGCGACGGCTCCTTCCTCGAATTCGTTGGCGATTTGAACCATGTTCAGGGCGTCGGCCTTGATACGAGCGCCGGCTCGGCAGAACTCGCCAGGGCCCGGGGTCATGAGACCATCGTCGGGGAGATCAAAGATAACCTCGACGTACTGCGAGAGCGCGGACCTTTCGATGCCATCGTGGCCACCCATATTCTCGAACATTTGGAAAACCCACGGGAGTTCGTCGAGCAGTGCGGAAGCCTCCTGAAAGAAGGCGGCTACGCATTGATCAGCACACCCTATTCACCCATGTCGCGGGAATTATGGCGAGATGACGTGATGAATTTGCCTCCGCATCACCTGACCCGCTGGAATTACAGCGCCTATCAAATGCTGGGGGAGCAAACCAATCTCGTGACCAAAGTGCATATTCCCCGGGCTAAAACCGCGTTAAAGCGGTCCGTGCGGCAAACGTGCATTCACGTGGCCGGCGAAGATCGCAGGTTTCCCCTCGCAGAGCGCATTGGGATTCTCGTGAGCCACCCGCGGGCGTTCTTGCATACGTTGCTAAAGACCCTCGACCGGGAAAAAGTGAAAGGGAAAGCGGCCCCGGACAAAATACTGGTCCAATTTATTAGGGCTGCGTGATCACCAAGTGTTTGGGATTGCGCAGATAACCAATCGTTTCAAGGCCAGCGGGAATTCGCTGGCCTTTGATTTTGCGAGGTGGGTCACACGCGGTTTATATTGCGGCGCAACATAGTCTTCCTATATGTACAGGCCCAGTAACCGGCTCCGATGTGATCCGGATGCACTCACGGGTCCGACACATGGCCGGCACCCCCCTGGATAATTTCTCGAATTCCCTTCCGGCCTTTCGGTTCGGGGAGTGTTTTTTTATTCAATTTTTGGATGTTGCATGATTTCCCTCTCAGCCTATCGCGAACAATGGTTTGGAAATATTCGCGGCGATTTGCTCGCCGGACTGGTCGTGGCTCTGGCGTTGATCCCTGAAGCGATCGCGTTTTCGATCATTGCCGGGGTTGATCCCAAGGTCGGACTGTATGCGTCCTTCTCGATTGCGGTGATCTGCGCCTTTACTGGCGGACGTCCGGGGATGATTTCGGCGGCCACGGCGGCCACCGCGGTTCTGATGGTGACCCTGGTTAGGGAATACGGCTTGGAATATCTGTTGGCCGCGACCGTCCTGGCTGGCTTGATGCAGATCGTGGCCGGGTTGCTGCGCCTGGGTTATGTCATGCGGTTCGTTTCCCGTTCGGTGATGACGGGGTTTGTGAACGCGCTGGCAATTCTGATTTTCATGGCCCAGCTGCCCGAGCTGATCGGCGTGCCCTGGCTGACCTATGTGATGGTCGCCGCCGGGTTGGCCATTATCTATCTGTTTCCCTATGTGACCCGCTCGATCCCGTCACCGCTGGTCTGCATTCTAGCGCTGACCGCAGTGGCGATCGGCTTTGGGTTCGACATCCGCACCGTCGGCGATATGGGGGAGCTACCCTCAACCCTGCCGATTTTCCTGCTGCCGGATATCCCGTTTAACCTCGAAACCCTGATGATTATCCTGCCATTCTCGGCTGCCGTGGCCGCCGTTGGGCTGCTGGAATCCCTGATGACCGCCTCAATCGTCGATGATCTGACCGATCGGCCCAGCAACAAGAACCAGGAATGCATCGGCCAGGGTCTGGCCAACACGGCGACCGGGTTCATTGGCGGTATGGCCGGTTGCGCGATGATTGGTCAGTCGATGATCAACGTGAAATCCGGCGGGCGCGGGCGCTTGTCCACGTTCACCGCCGGCGTGGTGCTGCTGTTTTTGATTGTTGTGCTGGGAGACTGGGTCAAGCAGATCCCGATGGCCGCCCTGGTGGCGATCATGATCATGGTTTCGGTGGGCACGTTCAGCTGGTCCTCGATCAAGAACTTGCGCGATCACCCGCGCAGTTCCTCGATGGTCATGATTGCAACCGTGATCGCCGTGGTCTTCACTCATAATTTGGCGATCGGTGTCCTCGTCGGCGTGCTGCTGTCGGGTATTTTCTTCACCTGGAAGATATCACAGATTTTTCGCATCACCTCGGTGCTGTCCCCCGACGGCAAAGCCCGGACCTACATGGTCGAAGGCCAGGTCTTCTTTGCCTCGGCCGGGGCCTTCAACAACGCCTTCGATTTTCGTGAAGCCCTGGAAACCGTCACGATCGATGTTAGCCAGGCTCATATCTGGGATATTTCCAGTGTCGCGGCGTTGGACATGGTTGTGCTGAAATTCCGCCGGGAAGGGGCTACTGTCGACATCCTCGGGTTGAACGCCGCCAGCGAGACCATCGTCGACAAACTGGCCATACATGATCGGCCCGGCGCGCTCGCGAAGCTGATGGGGCATTAGGGGGAATACGATGAACAAGCTCATCGCACTGATTGATGGTTCAGTTTATTCGCAAAGCGTTTGTGACCATGCGGCGTGGATTGCCACGCGTAATAACGCCGAAGTCGAGCTGATGCATGTGCTCGGTCGACGTGAAGTCGGATCCTCCCCGAGCAATCTAAGCGGCAATATCACCCTTGGCGCGCGCACGTCGTTGCTCATTGAGCTCAGCGAACTCGACGCCCAGCGAGCGCAACTGGCCCAGAAAATCGGACGAGAAATTCTCGATGGCGCCCAGGCGCGGATCGAAGCCGGTGGGGTGGCAAACGTTACCACAAGACTGCGCAGTGGCGACATCGTCGAAACCGTGGCCGAACTCGAATCCGATGCGGACATGATCGTCATCGGCAAACGCGGGGAGGCGGCAGATTTCGCCAAATTGCATCTGGGGTCAAACCTGGAGCGTATCGCCCGGTCGAGCCAGCGCCCTGTCTTTGTCTCGTCACGGGCCTTCCAGCCGATTAATCGATTCATGATTGCCTTTGACGGCGGCGCGAGTTCCCTGAAGGCCGTTGAGCACGTTTCCGGATCGAAGCTTTTCGCCGGACTGGAATGCTGCCTGCTGATGGTCGGGGATGACAGCGACGAAAACCAAAAACGGATGGCCGACGCCCAGGACATACTCGAAGCTCGCAGCTTCGTCGTTGATTCAAAAATTGTCCCGGGTCAGGCCGATCAGGTGATTGCAAAGGCGGTTGAGGAACACGATCTAGACCTGCTGGTCATGGGCGCATATGGCCATTCACGGATCCGAAATCTGATCATTGGCTCCACAACGAGCGAGATGGTTCGGTCCTGCAAAATCCCTGTCGTTCTGGTTCGATAGGCGGTGCGGGCGACAGCGCGACGACAACTAAATTTTTGATTTCCTTGACAAATCAGCGGCGTGCGCCCATTTTTTTATTATTGATTGTCTCGCGATTGCGCGAAGCGCTGCTCATTTGCAGCGCGTGTCCCGAGAATAATAAACAAGAATCAGCCCGCACCGGCCGCGCCCGGAACAGGGTGAACGCCGGGGCCGGACGGGCATTAAACCTACAGAGCCCTCCCGCAATCGGCGTACAAGGATATTCCTAAGTGACTGAAAGTTCTTTCTCGGATCTCGGCCTCGCCGAGCCGATCCTCCGTGCTTTGATAGCACGTGACTATGTAACTCCGACGCCGATCCAGGCGCAGGCCATTCCCAAAATCATGGACGGTCGAGATATTCTTGGCGTCGCCCAGACCGGCACTGGCAAGACCGCAGCTTTCGCGCTGCCTATCCTGCAGGCGCTGAACAAGGACCAGGCCCGCAGCAAGTATCGGGACCCACGTGCGCTTATTCTGGCGCCAACCCGCGAGCTGGCAATCCAGATCGGCGATGAAATCCGTTCCTACGGCAAGCATCTGGCCTTGCGCCATGCGGTCATCTTCGGCGGCGTTTCTCAGCACGGTCAGGTCAAGAACCTGCGCCGGGGTGTCGACATTGTTGTCGCCACGCCGGGCCGGCTCCTCGATCTGATGGAGCAGGGCCATGTAATCCTCGAAGAGGTCGAACATCTCGTCCTAGATGAGGCCGACCGCATGCTCGATATGGGTTTTGTCCGCGATGTTCGTAAGATCATCGCCGAACTGCCACGCAAGCGTCAGTCGCAGCTTTTCTCGGCCACCATGCCGGGGGAAATTGCCAAACTGTCGAAAGAGATTCTCAACGACCCGGTTCGGGTCGACATCGCGCCGAAAGAAATCGCGGTCGAGGTCATTCGCCAGGGCGTCCATTTTGCCGAACCGGGTGAGAAGCTTGATCTGCTCTGCAGCCTGCTCGATGATAAGAACCTGGCCCGGGTGATCGTCTTCACCCGCACCAAGCATCGGGCCAACAAGGTCGCCGAACGGCTCGAACGAAGTGGCATTCGCTCTGATGCGATCCACGGCAACAAATCCCAGGGTGCGCGCCAGCGTGCGTTGGAGCAATTCCGCAACGGTCGGGTTCGGGTGCTCGTCGCCACGGACATCGCGGCCCGCGGCATCGATGTTGTCGGTGTGACCCATGTGATCAATTTTGAAATGCCGGTTGAGGCGGAAAGCTACGTCCATCGGATCGGCCGTACGGCACGCGCCGGGGCCGAAGGGGCCGCACTTTCCATGTGCGCCACCGAAGAAGCCGGATTGCTGACCGACATTGAAAAGTTGATCGGGAAGAACATTCCAGTTGAAAGTGGTACCCGTCCCGCTGGCAATGCCCGTCCCAAGCAGGGCGGACAGGGTCGACAGGGTGGTGGCGGCGGTCGTCAAAACAACCGCTCGAGCCAGGGTGGTCACGGTGGCGGTCAAGGCGGAGGGCACGGTGCCAAACGCCGTCGCCCGCAACGTCGGAACACCACATCCCGGCGCGCTGCCTAACAAACGTCACGGTCCGTCGGCACAACCGGCGGATCGAACTGACCCAGGAGACCGAACGCATGGCCCGCAAAACGAACTACAATTTCGAAAAGCGCCAACGCGAAATGCAGAAGGCAGAGAAAAAGGCAGCCAAGGCCGAGGCCAAAAAAGAAGCCACGGCACGACGCAAGGCCGAAGAAGAGGGTGTTCCTTATGTGCCCGCAGGCACAGACGAAGATTCTCCGGCCGGATAACGGTATTCAGAACAACTCAAGCCAGGGTCGCCTTCAGGGGTGCTCTGCCTTGAAGTCTCTTCCCATTACTCCGTACGACGTGCAAAACCGTAGCACCTCTATCTCGCATACGGTTTGCGCCCCTTCATGAGTTCATCACACCCTTCTGACAAACCGAACCCCAGAGTTCGCATGGTTCTGGCGATGATTCCGGCGCTGGCGTTGGCGTTTGTCCTAAGCCAGTTTCTGCGTTCTGTGCCCGCGGTGATTGCCCCGGATCTGCGTGCAGATATGGGGCTTAGCGCGGGGGAACTCAGCGCGCTGCCTGCCGCGTTGTTCTTTGGCACGACCATGATGCAATTGCCCTGCGGCATTCTGCTGGACCGCTACGGCCCGCGACGGGTTATCGCAGCCTTTCTTATTCTCACAGCCATCGGCGTTTACGGATTTACCGTCGCGACCACGACACTCGGGCTCTCGCTGTCACTTTTGGTCGCCGGGTGGGGTATTGCGCCGGTGTTCATGGGGGTGATTGTGCTGATTTCCCGTTGGGCCCCCCGCGACCGGCTGGCCACGGCGAGTGCGCTTGCCGTCGGTCTTGGTGGAACCGGCATGTTGCTGTCTTCCTCGCCCTTCGCCCAAGCCACAGCTGCGTTTGGATGGCGTCCGACACTTACCGTTGTGGTGGGCGTCGCCATGCTGCTGGCCCTCGCCGTTGTTTTCACTGTGCAGGACAAGGTGCCGGGTGCGGCTGTCCGAGCCGGGCCGCCTGAAACGCTGTTCGAAATCGCCCGGGGACTGGGTGTCGTATTGCGAGAACCCAAGCTTTACGCATTGGGGGCCATATCGGCCGCGGTTGTCGGCTCGTTCCTAACCTTTCGGGCGCTGTGGGTCGGGCCCTATCTGAACGACACTTTCGGGTCGGGGCTGCTCGAGCGCGGCAACATCATTTTCATGATGTCACTGGCCTGGCTGCTCAGCGCTATATTTATCGGGCCGCTGGACCGGGTGTTCGATACCCGTCGGGGCATTGTCACGATTGGCGCCATATCTATGGCCTTGTGGTTTGCAGCCCTGGCCTTAGGCGGCGATAGCTCTATCCTCATAGCAACGGTCACGATGGTCTTGCTGGGCCTGTCTTCGGGGCTTTCCTCTCCGATCTTTGCTCACGCACGAAGCTTGTTTCCAGACAGCTATGTCGGCCGGGTTGTAACCGCGATCAACACTTTCATCTGGGGTGGGGTCTTCCTCGTGCAGCTCGGCACCGGACTTCTCATTGATGCCTTTCCCGCCGATGAGTTCGGGCAAAGCCCAGTTCTGGCATATCGCATCATGTTTGTGGTGCTGGCAGTACTACTGATCGCGTCGATGCTGATCTATCGCCGGATCGAGGACGTACCACCCTCCCGCGATACCGCGGAGCCGGGATCCGATTGACGCGGCCACTGTTGGCACGTCAAAACCGCGACATGACAATTAAGCTCGCTCTTCCGATCGCGGCGGTAATTCTGACAGCCTGTGCCGTAACTGCCGATGCGCTCATCGTCGACAGGCTCAGCGGATGCGCTGTCCACAACCCGAACCCCAAATCCGGTGAGAGCATCACCTGGTCGGGGGAATGTGCAAACGGCGCCGCACATGGTTTGGGAACGGTCAGCTGGTTTCTGGACGGGAAGCCCAATGGGCAATTTGAAGGTGATTTGCTCAACGGCCGCATCATCGTTACGGGTTCTGCCCGGTATCCAAGCGGAAATCGCTATTCCGGTACGTTTCGCCGCGGCGTTCCGCACGGAGAAGGGACCTTCTTTTTCAAGGATGGTCGACGCCTTACCGAGGACTGGATTGACGGTAAACTCGATGGTCGTGTCATCATGACGGGCCGGCTTGTCGATCGCGTCATTGATACGAATGACGAAGGCCGTAATCACCGGGCACGCTGTCGAGGGCCGGTCGGAGTGCTGTTCCCCCGCGAGCAGGGCCACGAGCGACATGACACATAATTAACCATCACGTCGTTCGCCGAATCCGGTGACAAGGTCGACACCGTCGAAGTAGCTTTGCGCTTCAGTTCGCATGGTCATAATGGAAACCGCACCCTAGGAATCGAAAACCGTCTATCTGGGAAACATTCACGACTTCTTGCGGCCATCTCCGCCAGCCAGGGAATTTTCATGATCGAGATCGAACGCCATATAGTCAAAGCCAACGGAATCAGCCAGCATTACCGGGTTTGCGGCAACGGCCCGCCGTTGGTTCTGCTCCACGGCTGGCCACAAACTTCTTATGCCTGGCGCAAGGTCATGCCGCTTCTTGCGCGCCATTATAAGTGTTTCGCGCCGGATTTGCGCGGCATGGGAGATACCGACAAGCCGGTCTCCGGGTACGATATCCGGACGATCGCAACGGATATCAGGGCATTTGTCGCCGAGCTGGGTCTGGAGAATGTCTATCTTGTGGGCACCGATTGGGGCGGGCTTGCCGCACGGCGCTACGCCCTGGACTGGCCCGGTGAGCTTGAGCGGCTGTTCATCGTCGACATCGTGCCCCACGACCAGATGATGGCGAACCTGAACCCGCTTACGGCGCGGGGCGCCTGGCATTTCTTCTGGAATGCGGTGCCCGATTTGCCCGAACAGCTGGTGGCCCACGATGTCCGCCTTTTCCTGCAGACCCTGTTTCGCCCGAAATATCACAACCCCGCCCATATGGATGAAGCCATCGACGAGTATGTCCGCGCCTATTCGAAACCCAGCGCTCTGCGGGGTGGGTTTGCGTATTACGCGGCGTTGTTCGAGGAAAACCCCGCTATCGACGCGGAAAACCCAAAAGAGAAGATCCAGGAAAAAGTGCGGATGCTCTGGGGCAACAGCGGCGGCATGGGCGGGTTTGACGTGCTCGACATGTGGAAGAAATGCGCCCCGCATGCCACTGGGCGGGGACTCGATGACTGCGGGCATTATATCCACGAGGAGCAACCTGAAATCCTGGCCGCGGAGATCCTTGCATTCGGTCAGGAGTAACCGGCCAGACCACGTGAAAGCCCGAATTCATGACCGACGCGACTATAGATGGTCTTTCTGCTGGCGAGCTAGCGACCGTCGTCGAACTCCAGTGCGTCGAACTCGATCGTTTGCTCAGTGACCAGCGCCGCCTGAACGACCGGATCGATCTGATGCTGCGCCTGCAGGAACGCGAGCAGGTTCTGCGTCAGCAAATGCAGGCCGCATTGGACCGTCTGGCGGAAGGAACATCGATTCCGGGCCCAGTTGAACAGGCCGACACTCTGCAGATCACCGATCGGTTGCAGAAAACCGAACGCAAATTTTTTGCGCTGCAATCTGCAGTCCGGCAATTGGTGTTGTTGATCGATCGGACACAGCGCCCCAAACCTGCTGGGAGCTGACTTGAGACGACAGACGCGAAGGCGCTAATGCGCCATCAGCACCGGGATTTCCGCATTGGCGAGAATTTCTGCCGTCGCGCCGCCAAAGATCATCTGCCGCAAGCGACTCTGGGTATAGCCACCCTTGATCACCAGATCAGCGCCAAGTTCAGCGGCTTCCTTCAAGATTATCTTGCCGGCTTCTGCCGCAGACCGGCGCCCAGTCACGATTTTGATCTCGGCCGTTACCGCGTCGCGACGCAAGTTCGTGACGACGTCCTCGGCCGTGGGGCCCGGCACCATGCCACCCTCAACCGCGAGCAAAGTGACCTTGTCGGCTTCGCGCAGCATGAATTTTGCCAGCGCGATGGCGCGGGCGGTTTCCGTGCTGCCATTCCAGCCGATCACGATATTCCGGCCGATATCTGCCGGTGGGGTCGGGGGCGCGATCAGGATCGGACGGCCCGACTCGAACAGCACTGTTTCCAGGGTGTTCATGGCCGGGGTCATGGAGCCCAGCATGGGGCGACCGACGACCGTCAGGTCGAACACCCGGGCGCGTTGGCCAAAGACGCCAATGCCTGAAGCTTCATCCTCGACCCAGTTCGCACAGAGTTTCGGGACGCCGAATTCGGGATCGGGAATGTTGTTATCTGCCTTGAAGGCATCAAATTGCTGGTGAAGGCGGTTCGCGCGCGAACGCTGCTCCTGCTCGAACTGCTCTTCAGTCCCGGAAAGGGCGGCGGCACCACCTTCGAATCCGACCGCGACAGCGCCGGCGAGGGTGGGGCGGATGCACAAGCCTTCGATATAGCTTTCGTAGCGTTTCGCGAACACCAGAGCGGTGTGCAACACGGATGGAAGAATGTCGCTTTCTTCAAGCGGCACAAGGATCGAACGAAACGGCATGGAGCATCCCTCCCATGATGGAACCGGTAGTATACTGCGCTGAGGAAACGCTTCGGGGCAACCCGCAGCGTGGATAACCACAGGCAGTTGCTTCGCTGGAATTGTTCGGGTAGAAACCGCGCTTCTGAACCGGCGCGGCAGTGGCGGAATTGGTAGACGCGCATCGTTGAGGTCGATGTCCTCGAAAGGGGGTGGAGGTTCAAGTCCTCTCTGCCGCACCATCAGTTCGGAACGAAATATCGGGTCACGCGGCAGTGGCGGAATTGGTAGACGCGCTAGCTTCAGGTGCTAGTTCTCGCAAGGGAGTGGAGGTTCAAGTCCTCTCTGCCGCACCACCCGATAACCTCACAGAAAAAGGGCGTCTCCACAGGAGGTGCCCTTTTCTGTATTCACCGTTCGATTTTGCCGATAGTTCGGCGTTTGCCACATTCCTGTCGGGAATTGATGTTCTTTAAATCTCCTGGATTTTTGATGTTGGCAGAGCGGGTAGTTCAAACATCATCAATTCCTTTGCTCCAGAAATTGAAGCCTTCATTAACGCAGACGGCGACATTGCCGCCGAGTCTAGCTATATGACGACCACTTTTTATGATTTTCTACCTCCTTCAGTTGCAGCATCGGGGCCTGCCATTAACGGCAGCAGCGGGTCTACACCAACCGCAGAAGGGACTGCGATTGGTATTACCAGCGACATGGTCAATGGGGCTGCAGCCCATAACCAATTCATTGGCTTCGATGACGTCTTCACGGTCTTCGAAACACGCGGCAGCGAAGCCATTTCAATTGGTGTTCAGAATGCGACCATCACGGATGGTGGCATCACGACCACGGTCTCCGACTTCTCGCTTACGCGTTACCAGTTGCTGCGCTACGTCGATGATGTCGACAATGGCGACACAATTGACGTTTCGTCGACCTCGAACGATCAGGGACTGACTTCGACCCTGAACGCCGGTGGCTCAGTTGGCATTCTGATCAGTGAATCAACGAGCAACGTTTCTCCAATCCACAATCCAACGGGTGACGGAACACTGGTCAAAGGGCTTAGCGAGAATCTCGTGGCACGCAACGATGATAGAAACTCCAGATTTGTTGATCTGAGCACCGTCTTCGGAGATGGCCTGAATTTCTTTGGGACAACCTTCTCGGGCATTTGCATCAACACGAACGGTAATATCTCGTTCGGGGATGCGGTTACACAGTTCACCCCAAACCAAATCGGTTCGGGTATCTCAACGCCGATTATCGCGCCGTACTGGGCTGATGTGGACACCCGCGGCGGGACCACGACGGCCACTCCAGGCGGAACATCAACCGGTCAAAACCAGATCTGGTGCGATCTAGACGACACCACCGGTGTTCTTACGTTGACCTGGGACGATGTGGTCTATTTCTCGAATGCCACAAACCCGGTGAACGCATTTCAGCTGGAATTGTTAGATCGTGGCAACGGCGATTTTGATGTTGTCTTCCGTTACGAGGACATCGCCTGGACGACGGGCGGCGCCAGTGGCTGCTCGGGTGGCCTTGGTAGTACCTGGCGCGTGCAGGCTACTCTGCGGGCAATGGCACGGACTTCTTCGAACTGCCCACATCGGGCAACCTGAGCGAGATGCTCGATCTGGAAAATTCGGAGGGCAACTTCGATACCGGCATCTGGGCATTCCAGGTCCGTGACGGCGGTGCGAGTGAAATTACTGCCGGGTTCGACTTCACGGTCACCGAATCCTCCGGTGCCACTGACACCGCCGCAGTGCTCGTCAATGCCCAGGAAGGCACGACTGTCACAGGTACTGCCACCGATGACATCTTGATCAGCGATACGACCGATGATTTGCTGACCGGTGCGGGCGGGGATGACCTGTTTGTCTTCTCTGACGGTCATGGGGCCGACACGGTTGCCGACTTCCAGGCGGGATCCGGGACCGACGACGCGCTTGATCTGTCGGGTGTCGCCGCGATAACCGATCTGGCCGATCTGCTGGCGAATCATGCCACTGACGTTGGGGCAAATATGGAGATCGACACCGGTAACGGAAATTCCGTCACACTGATCGGTGTCAATGCTACTGACCATCATCAGGATGTCTTCCTATTCTAGATCAGCCGTCAGAAAGGTAAGTACAAAAGGGCCCGAAAGGGCCCTTTTGTTTGCCTTGTATCCCACTAGGTATGGGATAATTTTGATCCGAATACTCGTTGATCAGAACCAAAGTGGTAATATGAACTCGTATTGATACAATCCCGGAATTCAGCAATTTCTTAAACCGGTTCGTGATTCCGCCATATTGCCATGGCACCCAAGGCCCGTCGGCACTATATGAAGTGGCTAACAACGGCGGATTTATGGCGGATATACTCAAAAAACGAAAACGCAGTGTGGGGTTGGGCGGTCGACGGCCGTTTGGAATCATCGCGAAACTGCGCAGCTATTTTTTCGCCGGGCTGCTTGCTGTCACGCCGATCGGGATCACGATCTGGCTGTGCTGGGTGCTGCTGCACTTTGTAGATTCCCGCGTCACCCCGCTGGTGCCCCAGGCCTATAATCCGAATACCTATCTGAACTCTTATTTGCCGTTCGGCATCCCCGGTGTGGGCTTAATCGCGCTGATTATCGTGCTGATCATTGTCGGCGCCCTGACCCGAATTTTTCTCGGGCGCTATCTGGTCCGAATCAGCGAGCGGGTCCTTAACCGCATGCCGGTGGTACGCAGTATCTACAGCGCCACCAAGCAGATCGCCGAAACCGTTCTCAAGCGTCAATCTGAGGCCTTTCGTCAGGTGGTGCTGTTTGAATATCCCCGCCGCGGCAGCTGGGCCATCGGCTTTGTTACCGGCTCGACACAAGGTGAAGTGCAGAACCTGACCAATGATGATGTGGTCAATGTGTTCCTGCCCACCACCCCGAACCCGACGTCGGGATATTTGCTGTTTCTGCCCCGGCGCGAGCTGGTGCCGCTTTCCATGACCGTCGAGGAGGGGATCAAGATGATCATCTCCGGCGGCATTGTGACCCCGCCAGACCGGCGCAGTCCCGAGCAGCAGAAAATCAAGCTGATCGCGTCGGCAGATGGAGATACCCAGACAATCGGAGCCGTTCCGCCCACGACACCGTTGGACGTCGACCCTTCCTGATCCGGTCTGATCCGGTTAGCCGGTCCGTGCGTAGCGCACCGCAGCATCCCGTTCGAACAGATACAACAGCGTCCGCAGGGCATTTCCTCGTGCTGATTTAAGCTCCGGGTCCCGGTTTACGATAAGCCTGGCGTCGTCCCGCGCAATCGCAAGCAAATCCGCATGGGCTTCGAGATCAACAAGCCGGAACTCCGGTAAACCCGACTGGCGCGTGCCGAGCACATCGCCGGCCCCGCGCAGGCGCAAATCCTGTTCGGCAATTTCAAATCCGTCATCCGTATCGCGCAGCACCCGTAACCGTTCCCGGGCGGTTTTGCCGGTGTCGCGCCCAAACAGAAGCAAACAGGTCGCGTCCCGGGTACCCCGGCCAATGCGGCCGCGCAGCTGGTGGAGCTGGGCAAGCCCGAACCGTTCGGCGTGTTCGATGATCATCACGGTGGCGTCGGGCACATCGACCCCGACTTCGATCACGGTTGTCGCCACCAGAATATCGAGCGTCGGTTCGGCTTTTCCTGTAAACTGGGCCATGACCGCGTCTTTTTCCTTGCCGCTCATACGTCCGTGGACCAGCCCGACCCGGTCCCCGAACCGTTGCTGCAGGGCGGTGTGGCGGGCCGTTGCGGCGGCGACATCGATGGTTTCGGATTCCTCCACTAGCGGGCAGACCCAGAACACCTTGCCGCCGCTGTCGATCTGGCGTCGCACCCCCGCGATCGCGTCATCGAGGCGATCCACCGATGCGGTGCTGGTGATGACCGGCTTGCGGCCGGCGGGCTTGTCGCGTAGCTGGGATTCATCGAGGTCGCCATAGGCGGCCAGCATCAGGGTTCGCGGGATCGGCGTGGCGGTCATCAGCAGCACATCGACCGCGTCGCCCTTATCGGCCAGCAACATGCGCTGATGGACCCCAAACCGGTGCTGCTCATCAACGACGGCAAGCGCGAGATCATGGAACGCAATATCATCCTGAAACAGCGCATGGGTACCCACGACGAGGGGTACATCCCCCGAGGCCATCCGTTCGAGCAAAGCGGTGCGGGATTTGCCCTTGTCCCGACCTGTGAGCATCACGCATTCGATCCCGGCTTTTTCAGCCAGGGGCGCGATCGTTGCAAAATGCTGCTGCGCCAAAATTTCTGTCGGCGCCATCAGAACAGCCTGCCGTCCGGCCTCAACCGCGTTCAGCATCGCCATCAGGGCGACGACCGTCTTGCCGCTGCCCACATCCCCCTGCAACAGGCGCAGCATGCGGTGCTCAGCACTCATATCGGCGGTGATATCCGTGATCGCGGTTTCCTGGCTGCCGGTCAGCGCGAAGGGCAGGGCGTCGCGCACCTGCTGTTGCGAAGCCCCGGTGCCCGACGTGATCCGGCCGGGCTGACGGCGCACATGAGCACGGATCAGGGTAATCGCGAGCTGACTGGCGAGCATTTCATCGAAGGCGAGACGGCTCCGCGCCAAGGTGCGCCCATAAAGATCGGTCTCTTCCAGCGGGGCATGGGCGGTTTGCAGGGCGTCGCGCCAGCTTTCCCAGCCGCGTTCCTTCATAAACGCCGGATCGAGCCACTCCGGCAGCTCCGGGGCCCGCTCCAGGGCACCGGCAATCGACTTGCCGAGAACGTTTTGTGACAGCCCTTCGGTCAGCGGATAGACCGGCTGGACCCGCATGATGTTGTCGCGCTCGTCCAGACGCCCCACCATATCAGGATGGGTCATTTGCAGGCGGCCGCCATAAAGCTCAGCCGTGCCGCTGACCAGACGTTGCTCACCTTCGGGCAAGGCCGAGGTCAGATAGTCTTTCCGCCCGTGAAAATAGATCAGGGTGATCTCGCCGGTGGCGTCCGAACAATCGATCAGATAGGGAATGCGACGATTGGCGGCCGGCGGCGGGTGATGCTTGTCGACCGTCAGTTCGAGGGTCACGACCCGACTGGCTTCGAGATCGGCCAAATTCGGGCTGTAGCGGCGGTCGATGGTCCCGATGGGCAAGTGCCACAACAGCTTGACAACCTGTTCGCCGAGCAGTCGTTCCATATTCTTGCCAATCCGCGGTCCGACCCCTTTGAGGGCCGTTACGGGGGCGAAAATCGGAAACAGGACTTCTGGTCGGGAACGCGGAGGCACGGCGGGAAAGATTTCCTAGTTGGTACGGCTGACAGCAGTGGTTCGTATCGCTATATCCTACGGCAGCGCCAACGCCCGAGTCTTTAGTTGGCAGGATCGGAACCATGACCGAAGAATCCCGTGACATTCGTATCAAACGGCTGATCTATCGCAGCCGGTATACCGGCACGAAAGAAACAGACCTTTTGCTGGGCAATTTTGCCACGCGTTTTCTCGACGGTCTCGACGATGCGGGACTGAGCGAATACGAAGCTCTGATCGAAAACAGCGACCCGGATCTTTACATGTGGATCAGTGGGCGGAAACCGACCCCGTCGGAATGGGACGGTCCAGTCATGCAGCAACTCAAATCTTTTAAGATCGAACTCTAACTTGTTGTTGAATACGAATTTTGACTGGGAGAAGGTCGAGCCGCATACGCGGTTCACCGGCGTGCCCGATGGCTGCGATTCACTGCTGCTCGCCGAGCTTCTGGAGCCCGGATCGCAGACGATCCTGCATATTTCCAGTGATGGCGTCCGGATGAACCAGGTCGCAGATTCGGTTGGCTTCTTCCTGCCCGACATCGAGGTCCTGAAATTCCCGGCCTGGGACTGTCTGCCCTATGACCGGGTGCCGCCGCGCGGCGATGTGGTCGCCGAGCGGATGGCGACCCTCGCAGCCCTGGCCGAAGGCGGCTCCAAGTCCGGCCGGGTTCTCGTGGTGACGACCGTGGCCGCGGTTTTGCAGCGAGTCCCGCCAAAGTCGATGCTGGCCAAGTCGCGCTACCAGCTGAGCCCCGGTGACCGGGTTGATCTGGGTGCAATCGTCGCGTTTCTAGCCTCCAACGGCTATCAGCGTACCGAAACCGTGCGCGAACCCGGCGAGTTCGCCGTTCGCGGCGATATCGTTGATGTTTTCGCGCCGGGGTTTGAAGAGCCGGTCCGGATCGATCTTTTCGGCGATGAAATCGAAAAAATGCGGCGCTTCGATGCGTTGAGCCAGCTCACGACCCAGCCGATCGAAACACTGACGTTGCTGCCGTCGAGTGAAATACTCCTCGATGATGACGCCATTGCCCGGTTTCGTTCGCGCTATAGGGAGCTTTTCGGTGCCGTTCGCGGCGATGATCCGCTCTATGAGAGCGTTAGTGACGGCATCCGGCATCCGGGCATGGATCACTGGCTACCGCTCTTCTATGAGCAGCCCGAGACGATTTTCGACTATGTCGACGGCCCGGTGGTGATCGGCGCCCAGACCAAAGAGTCCCGGGAAGACCGTTTCGACCAAATCGTGGATTATCATGGTGCCCGGGCGAACGCGCCGACCGCCGCAGAAGGCGAGGCGCCGTATCACCCGCTGCCCCCCGAAGCGCTCTATTTCAGCCCCGACGAGTGGTTCGACGTTATCGAACGCCGGGTCGTGGTCGAGCTCGATGGGTTCGAAGCACCGGAAAAGCCAGGCCGTTCCATCTCTGTGGGCGGACGGCGGACGGTAGATTTCGCCGATGCGCGCAACCGGGCAGATATCAACCTGTTTGATGCCGTGCGCGCCCGGATTTCCAACGAGCAGGGTGAGGGGCAACGCATCGCGATTGCCTGTCATTCAAAGGGCTCCCGTGACCGGATGGCGCAGCTGCTCGCCGATCACGACATCGAAGGAACCAACCCCGTCGCCGAATGGGCCGACGTTCAGGCCGCCGCCGCACCAGATATTCCAATGTTCGTACTCGGCCTGGAAAACGGGTTTTCCCTGCCCGGACACACGTTTTACACCGAGCAGGACATCCTCGGGGATCGCCTGGTCCGCAAACGCCGTCCCGCACGAGCCTCCGAACATCTGATCTCGGAAATGTCGAGCCTGACCCACGGCGACATTGTCGTGCACGCCGATCACGGCATCGCCCGCTATAACGGCCTGGAAACTCTCGAAATCGGCGGCGCGCCGCATGATTGTCTGCGCCTGGTCTATGCCGGGGACGACAAACTATTCCTGCCGGTCGAAAATCTTGAATTGCTGTCCCGCTACGGCTCGGAAGACAGCGACGCCCAGCTCGACAAGCTCGGCAACGCCAGCTGGCAAGCCCGTCGCGCCCGGGTGAAAAACCGCATTACTGACATGGCGGACAAGCTGATGGCGCTTGCCGCCGAACGTGAGCTTCGCCACGCCCCGCGCATGGAAGCGCCACCGGGAGCCTATGAAGAATTCTGTGCCCGCTTCCCGTTCTCTGAAACCGAAGATCAGAGCCGCGCCATCGACGACACGATTACGAGTCTGGCCGCGGGTAAACCCATGGATCGGTTGATCTGCGGCGATGTGGGTTTCGGCAAAACCGAAGTCGCGATGCGTGCTGCTTTCGTGACGGCCATGTCTGGACGTCAGGTCGCCGTCGTGGTCCCAACCACGCTGCTCGCCCGCCAGCACTTTGCGAACTTCAAGGCGCGGTTTGCTGGTTTACCGGTGCGGATCGGCCAATTGTCCCGCATGGTCACGAGCAAGGATGCTCAGGACGTCCGTGACGGCCTGACATCCGGGCAGGTCGACATTGTTATCGGAACTCACGCGCTGCTTTCAAAGCACGTGGCCTTCAGGGATCTCGGTCTGCTCGTGGTCGATGAAGAGCAGCATTTCGGTGTCGGCCAGAAAGAACGCCTGAAAGCGCTCAGCAGCGATGTGCATGTGCTGACCCTGACCGCGACGCCGATTCCCCGGACCTTGCAGCTGGCCCTGACAGGGGTACGCGAGCTCAGCCTGATCACCACGCCGCCGGTGGACCGCCTGGCCGTGCGGACATTCGTTCTGCCCTATGACAGCGTCACCATTCGTGAAGCGCTCATGCGAGAGCATTTTCGCGGCGGGCAATCTTTCTATGTCTGTCCTCGGGTGGCCGATATTCCCAAGCTCGAGGAACGCCTGCGCGAGTTGGTTCCCGAGGTGAACCTCGGTGTGGCCCACGGGCAGATGCCGGTGACCGCCCTCGAGGACGTCATGACCGCGTTCTATGACAAGCAGTTCGACGTGCTGTTATGCACCAACATCGTCGAATCGGGCCTCGACGTGCCGACCGCCAACACCATCATTTTGCATCGCTCGGATATGTTTGGCCTGTCCCAGCTCTATCAGCTTCGCGGCCGGGTCGGCCGGTCCAAAACCCGTGCCTATGCTTATTTAACGTTGCCCAACGACCAGCTCCTGTCCGAGACCGCCCGGCGGCGGCTCGACGTGATGCAAACTCTCGACACGTTGGGTGCCGGGTTTAGTCTCGCCAGTCATGATTTAGATATTCGTGGTGCGGGCAATCTGCTCGGGGAAGAACAATCGGGCCATATTCGTGAAGTCGGTGTTGAGCTCTACCAGCAGATGCTTGAAGACGCGGTGGCCGCGGCCCGTGAATCCGGTTCGGTAAACACCCCCGTGGAAGAGTGGACACCGGCGATATCCCTCGGGGCATCCATTCTCATTCCCGATGTCTATGTCGCCGATCTGGGCGTGCGCTTGGGGCTTTATCGACGGATTTCGTCTCTGGTCGATGCCCAGGAGATCGAGGCCTTTGCCGCAGAACTCATCGATCGTTTTGGACCTATTCCTCCCGAAGTCGAGAACCTGCTCGAAGCCATTACCCTGAAACGCCTGTGTCGGGACGCTGGCGTCGAAAAACTCGACGCGGGCCCGAAGGGTGCCGTGGTGACGTTCCGCGACAACAATTTCTGCAATCCCGCTGGCCTTGTCGCCTTCATCACCGATCAAGCCGGGACAGTGCAAATTCGTCAGGATCACAAACTGGTCTATCGACGGAATTGGAACGAGAGCCGCAAGCGGATGACCGGTTCACGCCGACTGATGCGCAAACTTTCGGAAATTGCCGGCCAGGCCAACGCCGCCTGAAGTTTACTCAGCGGCGAGAGGGACTTTGGCGAGATCAAACAACGGGTAGAACGCTTCGGGTTCCTGCGCTCCAGAAATCGAATACTCCCCATTGATGACGAAGCAGGGCACGGCCTTGATCTCCGTTCGTCGCGCACGCATTTCTTCGGCGAGCACCGTGTCAGGATCCTCATCGCCGTTCAGGAACTCAGTGACGTCGGCACGATCCAACCCTGCCTGCACGCCGATCCGCGTGAGAGTGAGGGTCGAGCCGATATCCTCGCCATCCAGAAAAAGGCCTGAAAAATGCCTTCGACGATCGGCGTCTGCATGCCGAACTGACCCGCATATCGGATCAAACGATGCGACTGCACCGTGTTGGGCATCCGGTCGATGGCTTCGAGATTAAACGGGATGCGTTCACCGTGACCCGCCCGGCCAATCATGGAATAGGCGTTCGCGGCGCGGTCGGGGTTTCCAAACTTGCCCGCCAGATAACGGTCATTCGACATCCCTTCTGGCGGCATATCCGGGTTGAGCTGGAACACACGCCAGTTCACCGACGCCTCGATATCGTCCCGGGTCGCGAGGGCGCGTTCGAGCCGTCGCTTGCCGATAAAGCACCAGGGACAAACCGTGTCCGAATAGATATCGATTTGAAGCATTCGCAAACCCTGCGGGGCGCACCCGCATTGGTCAAGCGTGGTTGTGGCAACCGGAATCAGCTTCGGTCATAGTCACGCGAGGGAGACACAAGTCATGATTCTTGAACATCGCGCCTACACCATGCAGGCGGGCAATCTGGAACGGTTTTACGAAACTCAGGTCGAACGTGGGTTTGACGTGATCAGCCCGGTTCTCGATCGACTGATTGGTTACTTCTCCACGGTGACCGGCCCGCTTGAGCAGGTGGTGCACCTCTATGCCTTCGATTCACTAGAGGATTGGCGCGATCGATTGCACGGCCTTTACGGGATCCCGGAGCTGGAACCGTATTTCAAGAAAGTGCGCCCGATCATGTTGGCCCAGGAGAACCACGTCCTGCTGCCATCCCCGATCCCCAAACTGACGCCGCATTTCACCCTGGATCAATACTGGCAACGCATCGATGGTCCGCTGACCGGATCTGAAGACATGCGTGACTTGCTCTTCGAAGAGCAGATAATCAGCCTGGCCCCGGGCATGCTGCAGAGATACTGGGACCTGATGGAGGAAACCGGCGTGAAGGCCCTGACGCCGCTTGAAACCAACCAGATGGGGTCCTTTTTTATGATGGTTGGGCCGCTGCATCAGATTTATCACTACTGGTTTTTCGATGGTTTCGATGATCGGACCCGGCGCCACAATGCGGTGCGCATGAACCCGGAATGGGTCGCCTTTCAGGAATCGATCCGCTCCATCGTGGTCAAACAGGAAAGCAAGCTGATGCGTCCGGCGCCGGTCGACGAAATGGTTCCAATTTTTCGACAGGCATGACCACCGATACCTTCAACGTGCTTTTCCTGCTCACCGCAAACTCGGCGCGCACTATCCTCCCCGAATCAGCCTAGATAGTTGCCATGTTTGAACACGATCTACCTCGCAAACTAGTCGCCGAATTCCTCGGCACCGCCTTCTTGCTCGCCACTGTTATCGGCTCGGGCATCATGGGGTGCACCCTGTCATCGGGAAATGTCGCGATCGCCCTGTTGGGGAACACAGTTGCGACCGGGGCGATCCTTGTCGTCCTCATTTTGGTCTTTGGCGGAATATCCGGCGCGCATTTCAATCCCGCCGTCACGCTCACCTTCCTGATCCGACGCGAGATATCGCTCTCTCACGCTGCGCTTTATGTGATCGTGCAGATTGTTGCAGGCCTGTTCGGCGTCTTTATTGCCCACGTCATGTTCGGAGAGCCGAGTTTCTCGTCATCGTTGACAGCCCGAACCGGGATCGGGGTGTGGACTGGCGAATTCGTTGCCACTTTCGGGCTTATCGCGACCATTTTGGGTTGTTTGCGGTTCCGACCGGAAGCCGTTCCCTACGCGGTCGGCCTGTTTATTACGGCTGGATACTGGTTCACATCATCCACTTCATTCGCGAACCCGGCGGTGACGATCGCGCGGTCGTTTTCCGATACATTTGCAGGCATTCGCCCCGAGGACGCCCCGGCCTTCATCGCCGTCCAAATCGTGGCCGCGGTCATCGCGACACTTGTGTTTGCCTGGTTTGCTGCAGGGTCTAATAAATCCGAGGTCACCTAAAACGGCGCGATCTCAACCTGTACCGTGCGCATCTCGCGCAATTTAGCCCCGTCCGTCATGGAGAGCTGGTTCCGGGTGATCAGGCTGCGCAGCAGGCTGACATATTCCTCTCCTTTCTCGGAATAGGCTAGTAATCCACCTGCCAAAGGTGCCCCACGTAACGAGCGGCCCTGAGCCCGCGCATCGGCCCGCATCGTGCGGAACGGGATATAAGCGCGGTTGGAATTCAGGTTTTTCGCATAGGAGCGGATGGAATCCAGCGGGCTGTCAAAGGTCGCAATCCGATAATCGCCCAGTTCGGTGCGCTGCTGCGCCGGAACCAGACCTTTACCGAAATGCCATTGTCCGAACAGGGAATTTCCCTCGACCGCAAACCGGGAGGACCCATAGGCACTTTCAACCGCCCCCTGTGCGAGAACCAGCGAAGGCGGAATGGCATCCACACGCCGGAGCAGGGCGCCCGCAGCCTGCTTGGTCAGTCTCACACGTTCTTCGCCCGCCCGAGCGCTCAGGCCATAGCCGCGCGCGAGCCCCTCGAACCATTTTTGGTCTGCACCGGAAACGGTTTTGTTCTGGGTCAGTTCGGCGCTGAGCCGGTCCAGACGCTCGCGATTGGCCATAATCTCTTCATTGACGTGCAAGGCCATGGGCAGCAAAGCCCGATAAAACAGGCTCTTCTTCTGATCGACGGTCAGCCCCTCCGACCAATTTGCCGGAACATCGGCAATCCAGACACGGGGAACAACTGGATCTCCCGCTTGCAGGGAATTGGCTGTGTAGTCGATGTCCTCAAAATACGCCGCGAGATCGGCTGTTGAGCCCATCTGCACCCGCACAGGGCCTTGCAGCCCCCGCACCAGGAACACACTGCCGAGAATTACCGCCAGACCAACTGTCACGATCAATACGCGCCGGATCAGCAGTTCCATCCCGCCTGTTATCTTCTTGTCCAAGGTCACAATCCTTTGTGATTTCTTCGCGACCATACGCAAACGAATTGGCGTTTTTGTGGCGAATTGCCTACATTCGGTCATCCGTAAGTCGACGGTATCACATCGTCAAATATCAATTGGGAGGACAGTTTTATGGCCGACGGCCCACCAACACGCACTCAAATTCTCGAAGCTAGCGGCGACATGCTGAAATGGCAGGTCTATGTCGTGCACACATTCCCCGCGAATGGTCTTGGACCTGTGATGGAGAACATCGGACCGCATCTTGCCCATCAGGCCAAGATGGAAGCCGAGGGCATCTTCGTCGCCGCCGGCCCGCACTGGGAAGACGATGAGGAGACCTGGGGCGGGGAGGGCATGTTTGTCCTGCGCGCGCGGGATCTCGCCCATGCCAAGGAACTCGCAGCCGCCGATCCGATGCACAGCAGTGGTGCCCGTGACTATCGGGTTCGCCCCTGGCTGATCAACGAAGGCACGATCACCGTAAAGGTGAACTTCGCCTCTGGAAAGCGTGAAGTTTTCTAAGTATTTCAACGTTTTGTTGTGATCAGCGGCCATCCTTTCGGTGGCCGTTTTTTATGACAAACCACCAAAAATTATTCCTTCATCACAAATATGGAATAACTGGCAGGCAAATTGCGCATTTGATGTCAGTTAACATTCCAGATATTCAAAATGAGACAGGGTAGGTTCACGATAAAAAAATTCTGATCGGGCTAGTGGTCTTGGTTGTCATAGTTGCGGCGGGCGTTTTCGTCTTCCTCGGCAACGTCAATGATATTGTTCGCGCGGCAGTCGAAAAAGTCGGCTCCGACATGACCCAGACCAATGTCACCCTCAACGAGGTCGATATTGAAATCACCTCGGGCAAGGGTGCGTTGCGGGGCTCCAGCGATGATGATGCGTTCAAGTTCGACGAGGTCTCCGTCACCATCGATGTGACGACGGTGCGAAGTGGTCCCGTGGTGATCAAGGAAATCGTCTTTCAGGGACCCGCGGTTGCCTATGAATTCGGCGATAACGACGGCA
>MEHZ011441758.1_pt1 | contig 32335 bp, 33 predicted proteins | sample 897221 | NCBI WGS metagenome assembly MEHZ01 (sample SAMN05514161, study PRJNA337945) | marine metagenome | isolation source: marine surface water | place: Arctic Ocean | collected 2007-12-13
CGCTTCTCGACGCTCGCGTAAAACGCGTCGCAATCCAGATGTGCGAGGGACAGGGTTTTGAGTTCAGGATGAAAAAGTCCACGCGGGGCCGTACAGGCAGGGCAACGTGCGGCGTTCGGCGGTTGATCCGCACCGCAGTCACGACAAAGCCCCGATGCCTCCCCGGGCGGCGCGCTCATGGGCTGTCAGGCCATAGCCAGGCCGCGCCCCGTACGCCCCCGGCATCGCCATGAATTGCCGGGACGATTGGGGTCACAATCGAGTCCGAGAAAGCATGTTCGGCTATCCGCGCGGGCAAATTGTCATACAGCCGCGCGATCTTGGACAATCCGCCGCCGAGCACGATGACATCGGGGTCGATGATGTTGATCAGGACGGTCAGGGATCGGCTGAGCTGATCCTCATAGCGCGTCAGTGCGACGGTGGCGTCAACGTCGCCCGCCTCGGCTGCGGCCACGATCTCGGCCGCGCTGAGCGCCCGCCCGGTGATTTGCGCAAAATTGCGCTCGAAACCGGGGCCGGAGACAAAGCTATCGATGCAGCCCTGGCGACCGCAATAGCAGGCCGGGCCCGGGTATTCGTCGGACGTCATCCAGGGCAACGGCGTGTGGCCCCATTCGCCGGCAATCGCGTTTCCGCCGGTGACAAGCGTGCCGTCGATGACAATCCCGCCGCCAACCCCGGTCCCGAGGATCACTCCAAACACCACCGACCGGTCTCGTCCCGCACCATCGGTGGCTTCTGAGATCGCAAAACAATTGGCGTCATTGGCGACCCGAACCAGTCGGTTGAGGCATTTCGACAAGTCGCGGTCAAAAGGATGCCCGATCAGCCAGGTCGAGTTGGCGTTCTTCACGAGGCCGGTCGCTGGGGACACAGTGCCCGGGATGCCGATTCCGACTGGTGTAGAATTTCCGGGGGTCGGATCGATTTCTTCAACCAGTCCGGCGATCGCGTTGAGGGTCGCAGAATAGTCGCCGTGGGGGGCCGCGATACGCGCGCGTTTAACCTCGGCGCCGACACTGTCGAGCACAATGCCTTCGATCTTGGTTCCGCCGAGGTCGATCCCAATCCGCATGGCTAAGTCTTTAGGTGGACGTTTGGGTGAATAGTATCCATTTTCGCTCTTGAATCGAACCGGGTCGGCAGCGCGTCGAATTCATTGGTGCGCGGGATGAAATCGTATCCGGAATGCAAGAAGTCCAGACAGGGTAAATTCCATAATGGCGAAAACTGTCCACATCGTCGAAGATAATGAGCGGAACATGAAGCTCTTCCACGATCTTCTCGAAGCACAAGGCTACAGCGCATTGCAAACCAAGGATGGGCGCAAGCGCTCAAGCTGGCGCTCGAGCATCGCCCGGATTTGGTTTTGATGGATATTCAGCTTCCCGAAGTTTCGGGTCTCGGAGTCACCAAATGGATCAAGGAAGATGACGAGCTTAAATCTATCCCGGTGATCGCGGTGACTGCTTTCGCCATGAAGGGCGATGAGGAAAAAATCCGTCAGGGTGGATGCGAGGTATATATTGCCAAGCCGATTTCGGTGACGCAGTTCCTCGAGACCGTTCAGGAATTCATTGAGTAACGCGAACCGCATTTGCGGTCGGCCGCTACAGAACGAACAAAAGCCGCCCAAGGGGCGGCTTTTTTCGTGGCGAAGGCTGCGGGGGTCCGAAGCCAAAACACTCTACTTCATTTTGTCTTCTTTGAACGTGACGTGCTTGCGCACGACCGGATCATATTTGCGCATCTCAAGCTTTTCGGGCTTCAGGCGCGGGTTCTTCTTTGCCGTGTAGAAAAAGCCGGTGTCGGCTGAGCTCACGAGTTTTACGAGGATTGTACTAGATTTGGCCATTGTTCTGTCCTGACACTGAATTCAGGCGGGGAAAATACCTGTCGGCGGCGGCAAGTCAAGCGGTGAACGTCCACCAAACCGGATTTCGAAGTTAAAAGCCGTAAAACTAGCGTTCTGCGACGGTGGTTTCGGCTTCTTGCAGCAACGAGTGATAGAGTGCTGCATCGGCGATGATCGCTTTCGCCAACGCCAAATCCACATCCGGTGTGCCCCCGTCCGAAGGACAGAGCTCGCGCAGGCCCTCACGGTCGGCACCATCATTGTTGCCTGTGGCGCGCCAGGTATTAAGGCGGCCCGCCAGCACGTCCTGGCCATGCTGTACGGCCGGGACAAGCGTGTCTGCGGATTTGGTGTCGCCACCACCATGTGTGCAGACTGAGGGCAGGACGCCCAGCTCGTGCAGCCGGTACCCGGAGGGGGCCAAAAACCGTGACCAGGTCAGGGTCATTTCACCGTTGTTGGGAAGCCGCAGCACACGCTGGACGGTGCCCTTCCCGAATGAATTCGTTCCGACAACGATAGCGCGACCATTGTCCTGGAGCGCGGCCGCAACAATTTCGGCGGCCGAGGCCGAATTTCCATTGATGAGCACCACGAGAGGCAGGGCCCGGCCCAGGTCGCCCGCATCGGCGGCGAAGACCTGATTGCTGCCCGGATGTCGTCCCCGTGTCGCGGCGATGGCGCCTCCGTTGAGGAAGATGTCGCTCACCTCGATCGAAATGTGGAGCTGACCGCCGGGGTTTGAGCGCAAATCAAGCACAAATCCGCGCGGCATGCCTTTCGACGAATGCATTTCCCGCTGCACAAGAAGTTCCAGACGTTGGGCGGAATCGACGTTGAACCCGGTGAGGCGGGCGATTGCAACACCGTCCTGGCGCTCGATCTTGGCGGTTTCGGCCACGACATGGCGCCGGCTCAGGCGGATCGGAATGGACGCGTCGGCGCGTTTGACGGTCAATGAAACGGGTGTGTTGACCCGCCCGCGTAGCTGATCGACAAGCTTTCGCTGGGTCCAGCCTGCAATCGGGACACCGCCAACATGGGTGATTCGATCCTGTGGTCGAACCCCGGCACCTTCGGCCGGGCCGTTCTCGTTCACACTGATAACGAGCGCATCGGTTTCTTCCATTCGAATGATGACGCCGATGCCGCCAAACCCGTTGCGGAAGGCGCGCTTTTCCGTTGCCGTTTCTGCGTCGTCGTACCTGGAAAAACGGTCGAGAGGTTTGAGCACGCTGTCAAAGACCGCTTTGAAGACAGTTTCGGCAGTGGCGTTGGCGATCGCCGGTGAAACCTCGCGGGCCAGCGCGATCGTTTCGACTGTCGCTTGGCTCCACACATTCGGATTTTCGCGCCGCGGGGCGGCGACGCTGCCAACGGGTTGGCCGTTGTACAGAACCTCGATCTGACGTGCGGTGCTGCGGACATCGAGCTTCGCATCGATCTGGTGCAAACCATCAAGTCCGCTGAGGCTAAGATCGCGCAGGGACACCGTATTGATGTAGTGGTCACTGATGAAACTGTAGCCGGTCTCGAACATGTTCCGGCTGTAGCGATCGCTATAGGCAGCATCGATCGACGGTTTGGCCTGGACGCAGGCGGTGAGCAGCAGCAATGCGGCGATGCTGAGCGCGGGACCTGTCCGGGGAAAATTTGTTATGAAAAAACTCATGACAGACACATATCGCGCGCAACCTTCGCCGGTAAAGACCGGACAACCAATTCAGCGTATTTTGACCTAAATAGGTTTCGATATCCTAACGGCGTTTCTTGTGTCGTTTGTCCGGCCGTTTTCGGCCGGACTTGCCGGGTTTTCCGGGTTTTCCGGGCTTTCCACCTTCTCGCGAACGGGGTGGCGTCCCCGCGTCCAGTAGATCGAAAATTGCTGAACCGCTGAGCCCATCAGCCTCGGCGATGCGGACTTCCACGGCGTCCCCCATTTTGTAGGCACCACCATGTTCGGTTTTCAGCACTCGGGTGTGGACCTCGAACCGGGGGCGCCCGCCGGGTAAACGGGAGGCGGGCACAAATCCTTCCGCACCATTGTCATCGATGGCCACAAACAGGCCGGACCGGGTTGCCCCGCGGATGGTCCCGGAAAAACTTTGGCCCAAACGGGATTCTAGGAAGGCCGCTGTGTAGCGATCATTGGCATCGCGTTCGGCGGACACGGAGCGGCGTTCGGTTTTGGAGATGTGTTCGCCGATTTCCGTAAACCGTCCGGCCTCTTCGGAATCGAGACCGCCATCGCCAAGCGCCAGCCCGTCGATCAGCGCGCGATGCACCAACAGATCCGCGTAGCGTCGAATGGGGGAGGTGAAGTGGGCGTAGTCCTGAAGGCCGAGCCCGAAGTGACCGACGTTGTCGGGGCTGTATGAGGCCTGCATCTGACTGCGCAGGATAATTTCGTTGACCGTACGTTCATGGGGCTCACCGCGGACGCGCTGCAGGATGCCATTGAAATCCTTCGGTCGCATCATCTTGCCGCGGGTGAGTTTCACCCCAAACCCCATCAGCATATCGCGCAGGTCTTCGAGCTTCTGGATCGAGGGTTCGTCGTGAATGCGGAACATTACCGGCTGGCGCAGCCGTTTGAGTTCGCGCGCTGCAGCCACATTCGCCGCGATCATGAATTCTTCGATCAGGCGATGACTGTCGAAGCGTGACACCGCCACAATATTCTCGACACTACCATCTTCTCCCAGGGCGATTCGGCGTTCGGGGAGTTCGAGTTCAAGCGATCCGCGGGCGGTGCGCGCGGCAGCAAGGCAGGCAAAGGCCCCGTAAAGATGATCGAGATGACCTGGCGCAACCGGGTCTTCTCCCGCGTCGCGCGCGCCTTGCACCTGTTCGTAGGTGAGGCGGGCCACCGACCGCATCAGCCCGCGGCGAAAACGATGTTTGCGCAACTGGCCGTCTTTGCCGATCCAGATATCGGCGGCCATGCAGGCGCGATCTTCGTCCGGGCGGAGGGAACAAAGTCCGTTGGACAGGGCTTCGGGCAGCATGGGGACAACCCGGTCGGGGAAATAGGTGGAATTGCCCCGGCGGCAGGCCTCGCGGTCCAGCAGGTCTCCGGGTCGGACATATTCGGCGACGTCTGCAATGGCGACCACCAGATGCCAACCGCCGGTATTGGACGGGTCACTATCCGGCTCGGCGAAAACAGCATCATCGAAGTCACGCGCATCCGCGCCATCGATCGTGATCAGAGGCAGGGCTCGAAAATCGGTTCGCTTGCCCAGAGTAGGGGGCTTAGCCGCTTCGGCGGCGGCAGTGACCGCATCGGGAAAGCGTTCCGGGATGCCCGCGCGATGAATTGCGATTCGGCTGATGGCGCCCGGCGCGTTGCCTGCGCCGATGTTCTCGACGATCCGCGCCTGGGTTAATCCAAGGCGCCGGGCGGGCAGAATTTCAACAACGACCAGATCCCCATCGTCAGCGGCAACGTTCTCACCCTGGGCCAGGGCGAATTCACCGCGCCGACCGCGTTCGAGCGGGGTAATGCGACCACCGTGCTCGGTTTCGCGGAACTGGCCGACGACCGTTTCAGCCCGGCTCTCGGTTTGGCGCAGGGGCGTTGCTGTGTAGGAATTTTCGCCACGGGATATCAGGCGGGCGACAAAGCTGTCTCCCAGCCCCGGTGCCGGCATGCTGCGTGGTGCCCGGCCGACTTCGATCTGGGGCGCCGGGTCGCGGATTGTTTCACTGACCAGCCGCACCGAGAGATCGCCGTCGTCATCAACACCAATAACTTCAAGGACAGCGACCGGGGGAAGCTGGGAGGCTAGACGCCAACGGCGACCCTGGACCCGTTCGATTTTTCCGGCGTCCTGCAAATCGCGCAGGCGGTTTCGCAGCGCTGTGCGTTGCGGTCCCTTGAGGGCGAAACGAAGCGCCAATTCGCGGGTGGGCAGGGCCTCTGTCGACGTCTTCAGCAGGTCCAGAAGCGTATCACTGGTGGGCAAACCGTCAGGGCCCAGCCCATCGATTGTGCGCTTTGCCAATCCGACGCCCTAATCCGCGCTCTCGGCGGCGGTGGTTTCCGCAGCCGGTTTCTTCTTTGTGGCCGGCTTCTTTTTGGCCGCCGGCTTTTTCTTGGCCGCAGGTTTCTTCTTCGGAGCGCCTTTCTTTTTGGCCGCCGGCTTTTTCTTCGCGGGAGCTTTGCCTTCAGCCTGTTTGGCCACCCGGGCGGCGATCAGCTCGAGGGCTTCGTCCAGCGTGACCTCCTGGGGGTCGCGCTCGCGCGGGATCGTGGCGTTCGTCTTGCCATGCTTCACATAGGGTCCGTATCGACCGTCATGCACGGTGACCGGCTTTTCATCCTCGGGATGCACGCCAAGATCCTTCAACGGTCCGGCGCGACCCTTTCGGCCTTTGCCCTTTTCGGCAAGTACCGTGACGGCCCGGTTGAGACCGACGGTCAGAACCTCACGTGGTTCGGGCAACGAAGCATAGACCGACCCGTGTTTGACGTAGGGGCCGTAGCGCCCCAGACCTGCCTGGATCATCACGCCATCTTCGGGATGGGCGCCGACGTCGCGGGGCAGAGCCAGCAGGGAGAGCGCCAGCGCCAGGTCGATTTCGTCGAAGGCGTAGCCCTCGGGAATCGACGTGCGCTTGGGCTTGGTGGCTTCTTTGCCTTCGCCTTCCGGCTCGCCAAGCTGCACATACAGACCATAGGGGCCCTTGCGCAGGGTGACGTCTTTTTGGCTTTCGGGGTCGAGACCTAGTTCCTTGGGACCGTTCGCAAGGTCGGCGGTTTCGTCATCGCCACCATCGACGGTCAGCTTTCGGGTGTATTTGCACTCGGGATAGCTCGAGCAGCCTACAAACGGACCGTGACGTCCCAGACGTAGGCCAAGTCGACCTTCGCTACAGGCCGGGCACAGACGGGCTTCGGTGCCATCCTCGCGGGTCGGGAAGAAATGCGGTCCGAGCTCCTCGTCCAGTGAATCGAGGACCGCGCGAATCCGAAGTTCCGCCGTTCCTTCAATCGCGGTCGAGAAGTCTTTCCAGAAGTCTCGCAGAACCGTTTTCCATTCGATCCGGCCGCCGGAAATATCATCCAGGCGTTCTTCCATCTGGGCGGTGAAATCATATTCCACATAACGCTCGAAGTAGCTCGACAGGAAGCTGATAACAAGGCGGCCCTGATCTTCCGGTGTGAATCGCTTTTTCTCGAGCACCACGTAGTTGCGGTCCTGCAGCACCTTGATGATCGAGGCATAGGTCGACGGGCGACCAATGCCGAGTTCTTCCATCATCTTCACCAGGCTGGCCTCGGTATAGCGCGGCGGCGGCTGGGTGAAATGCTGTTCTGGTGAGACGTTGCGGACGGCGGTGTTCTCGCCTTCACTCAGCGGCGGCAGGCGACTTTCATCATCACTGTCGGCTTCTTCGCCAGAGGGATCGTCCCGGTCTTCGCGGTAGAGCTTCAGGAAACCGTCAAAGGCGATGGTCTGGCCATTCGCGCGCAACGCCAGGTTGTTGTCGGCGGATCGCATCTCGACAGCAACCCGGTCAATCTGAGCTTCGGCCATCTCGGAGGCCAGCGTGCGGCGCCAGATCAGCTCGTAAAGCCGGAACAAATCATTGTCTAGCATCGCCTTCAGGCTTGCCGGGCGGCGAAACAGATCCGTCGGGCGGATGGCTTCATGGGCTTCCTGGGCGTTCTTGGCTCGAGTGCGGAATACGCGCGGCTTCTCAGGCAGGTATTCTTCACCAAAATCGGTGTCGATTAGATTGCGACATCCGGTGATCGCGTCCTGACTCAGGGTCACGCTGTCGGTTCGCATATAGGTGATCAGGCCGGTGGTCTCGCCGTCGATTTCGATGCCTTCATAGAGGCGCTGGGCGACCCGCATGGTCTGGGACGTGCCGAAACCGAGCTTGCGGGCAGCTTCCTGCTGCAGGGTCGAGGTGGTGAAAGGCGGCTGCGGGTTGCGCTTGGTGCGTTTCTTCTCAACCGATGCAATTTTGAAAGATGCCGCTTCAACGTCGTTCTTGGCAGCTGTTGCGGCGCCCTCATCGGCGAGATCAAAGCGTTCGAGCTTCTTCCCGTTCCGTTCGACGAGGCGGCCTTCGAAGGGAGCGCCCTGGGCACTGTCGAGGCCGACCTCGATGGACCAGTATTCGCGGGCCTTGAAGATTTCTATTTCAGCTTCGCGTTCGCAAATCAGGCGCAGTGCGACCGATTGCACGCGCCCGGCGGAGCGGGAACCCGGCAGCTTACGCCATAGAACCGGAGACAGTTTGAAGCCGACCAGATAGTCGAGGGCGCGGCGGGCCAGATAGGCGTCGACCAATTCCCCGTGAACCTCGCGCGGATGGTTGAACGCTTCCTGGACGGCGCCCTTGGTGATTTCATGGAAGACGACGCGTTTGACGTCGATGTCGTCGAGCAGACCGCGCTCTTGCAGCAGTTGCTCGATATGCCAGGAAATCGCTTCCCCTTCGCGATCCGGATCGGTTGCGAGGTATAGCGTGCTGGCACCCTCGAGCGCATCGACGATCGCTTTGATCGGCTTTTCGGCACGGGAATCCACCGCCCAGTCCATCTCGAAGTCTTCGTCGGGTCGAACCGAGCCGTCCTTCGGAGGCAAATCACGGATATGTCCGTAGGAGGCTAGGACAGTGTAGTCCTCACCCAGATACTTGTTAATGGTTTTGGCCTTGGAAGGCGACTCTACGACAACGACGTTCATGAATACCGTTTTCGCTTTCGTTTAGGGGCCGTACCGGGGGGCTCGAGGGACGATCCCATCAACGTTGAAGGGCCGCAACTCTGTTTCCTGGCAGGCGTTCCAGATGACCCGCAAGTTCGAGTTCGAGCAGGATTGTTTGGACGACAGGGGCGATTAATTGGCACCGCCGATCGATTTCGTCAACTGCAACTGGTTCGGGGGACAAACATTCGATGACCGCAGACAGGGCTCCGGCCGTGTCGATATCGAGTATCAGGCGGGGTTCTGTGTCTGGGGTATTCCGGTGTTCACCATGGGGTGCAGGCTGTTCGAACATCGGGTGCACAACTTCCAGAATGTCGTCGACGTCACGGATCAGTGTGGCCCTCTCGCGGATCAGTCGATTGGCACTATAGGCGCGCGGGTCCAGCGGCGAACCGGGAACGGCAAGGACCTCGCGACCTTGTTCGCCGGCCATCCTCGCGGTGATCAGAGAGCCGGAACGTTGGGCGGCTTCCACGATCACCACGGCCAGCGAAAGGCCCGAGACAATGCGGTTGCGGCGCGGGAAGTGGCGCGCTTGTGGTTTGAGCCCGGGCGGCATTTCACTGACGACGGCGCCGGTCGCCCGGATTTGGTGATACAGGGCCTCGTTCTCGGCCGGGTAAACGATGTTGACGCCCCCGGCCATGACCGCGATGGTGGTTCCCGAAGCGGAGAGGGCGCCGTTATGGGCCGCGGTATCGATGCCACGGGCGAGCCCGGAATCGATGGCGATATCCCCAGAGCTGGCCAGATCACGAGCCAGTGTTTCGGCAAGCCGCCGACCGTTCGCTGAGGCGGCGCGCGCGCCGACGATGCCAACCCCGACCTTACCCAGCGCAGACGGGTCGCCGCGAACGGTGAGGACCGGCGGGGCGTCATCGATTTGAGCCAGCGCGGTCGGGTAGAGAGGTTCTCCAGGGGTGATCACCCTTGCGTCCAGCTTTTCCAGTTGATCGAGCTCCGCGTCGATTGAGGCAATTTCGGGGATGCGGATTTTGCGCTTACCGGTGCGGTCGGCAAGCTCGGGCAGCGCCTCAAGCGCGTCGGACGCGGTGCCGAAATGCACCATCAGCTCGCGCCAGGTAATCGGTCCGACTGTGGTACTGCGGATCAGGAGCAGACGGTCCCGGCGTTCGCGATCGGATATGGGATCGGGTTTCACGCCTGTGAGGATGACCCGCAGATCATTAAACCGTCAACCAGAAGTGCCGGTACGCTTCAGGCGAATGCGCGATTCTTCACCCCGTAGCAGGCGTTTGATGTTTCCCGCGTGGCGAATCCAGACCAGGACAGCGAGGAAGATCGCGATCCCGGCCACTTGTGGCCCGCCGATAAACCAGCCTAACACCGGTGCAGCAGCCATCGCGCCAAGAGCTGCCAGCGATGAATAGCGAAACACCAGCGCCACAAAGAGCCACGTGGCGAGTGCGGCAAGTCCTGTCAGCCACGACAACCCGAGCAACACACCCATAGTCGTGGCAACACCCTTGCCGCCGCGAAATTTGAGCCAGACGGGAAATAAATGTCCGAGCACGACGGCGAGGCCGGTGAAGAATGTGATGTCCGGGCCGAAATAGATGAACGGCACGAGGACGGCCACGAACCCTTTGCCCATGTCGAGGAGCAGGGTCGCCGCACCGAGAGCCTTACCCCCGGTGCGCAGGGCGTTAGTGGCACCGATATTACCCGATCCCGAGCTGCGCAGGTCACCCTTGCCCATCAGTCGGGCGAGGATCAGGCCGAAGGGGATGCTGCCGATAATGTAGGCAGCCAGGATCATCGGCACGAAGATCTGCCAGCCATAGATCACGTTTTTCCAATCGGGAATCGAAAACGTGGACTGGACGATGCTCCAGTAGAAAATGATCGGGCTTGCGCCGTCTTCAACCACGCGATTCTCCGGCGTTGGTGTTAGGCGTTGCCAGTATAGATGGTTCGTCCGTCCACGACGGTACGAATGACCTGACCCTGAACAAGTCGCCCGTCAAAGGGCGAGTTCTTGGATTTCGAAATGAACGTGTCCGGTTCGATCCGGGTCGGTCGCTCGGGATCGAAGATCACCAGATCAGCCGGGGCGCCGGCCGTCAAACGGCCCGTCGGCAGGCCGAGCAGGTGCGACGGGGCCGAGGTGACCTTGCGCAGGGCTTCGGGCAAGCTGAGGTGGCCGTTATGGACCAGCTCAAGGGTCAGGGCGAGCAAGCTTTCCAGTCCCGAGGAGCCAAACTCTGCGAGTTCAAAAGGCAGCCGCTTGGATTCCTGATCCTGGGGGAAGTGGTCCGAGGCGATGCAGTCGATCGTGCCATCTGCGAGCCCTTCAACAATGGCCTGCCTATCATCCTCGCTGCGCAGGGGCGGCGAGAGTTTGGCAAAGGTTCGGTATTCCCCGACGGCGAGCTCGTTGAGAGCGAAATAGGGCGGGGCGGTATCGCAGGTGACACGTAGCCCGGCTTCCTTGGCCGCGCGGATACGGGCGACGCCGTCGGCGGTGGAAACATGCGCGGCGTGGTAACGCCCGCCAGTCATTTTTACGAGAGTGAGGTCCCGGTCGAGCATGATGGTTTCGGCTTCGCGCGGGATCCCCGGCAGGCCGAGCCGGGTCGACAATTCGCCCGACTGCATGACTCCACCGGCTGCCAGGCTGGGTTCTTCGGCGTGCTGCACGATCAGGCAGTCGAAGGCGAGCCCGTATTTGAGCGCGCGGAGCAACGTCTTGGCGTTGGTGACCGCGCGGCGTCCGTCGGTGAAGGCAACCGCGCCGGCCTCTTTGAGGAGGCCCATTTCGACTATTTCGTCGCTGTTGCCTGCGCGGGTCACGGTCGCATAGGCAAAGACCTTGACCAGTTTGACGTCCCGGGCGCGACGGGCAACGAATTCGAGCACCGAGGCATCATCGATCGCCGGGTCCGTGTCGGGCAGGGTCACCACGGCAGTAACGCCGCCGGCCGCTGCGGCACGGCTGCCGCTTTCGATGTCTTCCTTGTGTTCGGCACCGGGTTCGCAGAAATCGACCCGCATATCGACCAGTCCCGGCGCGAGTACCGCGCCGTTGCAATCGACGATCTCGGCATTGGCCGGACGGCCACCATTGAAGATATCCGGGCCCATGGCCACGATAGAGGCGCCGTCGGTCAGCAACCCGCCTGAGGGGCTGGCTGCCGCGTCGAGGCCCGACCCCGGGTCGATCACTCGGGCGTTGATATAGGCTGTCTTGCCGCTCATGTTGTCGCCGTTCCGTCACGGGTGAGGATGTCGAGACAGGCCATGCGCACCGCGACTCCCATTTCGACCTGTTCGCGGATCAGCGAGCGGTCGAGATCGTCCGCGACGTCGGAATCGATCTCGACCCCGCGGTTCATGGGGCCGGGATGCATAATCAGGGCGTCGGGTTTGGCGTGCTTGAGCTTGTCGTAATCGAGCCCGTAAAATTTGAAATACTCGTGAACGGACGGGACGAAGGAGCCTTCCATCCGCTCGCGCTGCAGGCGCAGCATCATCACGATGTCGCAGCCTTCCAGCCCGGCGCGCATGTCGTGGAAGACTTCGACCCCGAGCCTTTCCATGGCCGGTGGGATCAGGGTCGGTGGGGCAATCACCCGGACCCGGGCCCCCATGATCTGCAGCAGATAGATGTTCGAGCGGGCGACCCGGCTGTGGGCGATGTCACCGCACAATGCCACCAGAAGGCCCTGGAGATGACCCTTGCGGCGGCGGATGGCCAGGGCGTCGAGCAAGGCCTGGGTGGGGTGCTCGTGGCTGCCATCGCCAGCATTGATGACCGCGCAATTGACCTTCTCCGAGAGCAGCTTTACCGCGCCGGCGTTCGAGTGCCGCACCGCAAGCGCGTCGGCGTGCATCGCGTTCAGGGTCATCGCGGTGTCGATGATCGTCTCGCCCTTTTTGATCGACGAATTGGCCACAGCGATGTTGATGACATCGGCGCCCAACCGCATGCCCGCCAGTTCAAAACTGGTGCGCGTGCGCGTCGAATCCTCGAAGAACAAATTGATGAGAGTCTTCCCCGCCAGCAGATCGAGTTTGCCGCCGCGCGCCCGATTGTGTTCGGCGTAGGCGTCAGACAGATCGAGCAGATAGGTGATCTCGTCCGGAGAGAGATCCTGGATACCCAATAGATGACGATGGGGGAAAGGGATTTCCGTCGGCAGGTTCGGGACGGACAGGCTTGTTTTGGCAAAGGTCATTAAAGCGGCAATATAGGGATCAGACTCCTGCTTATGCAAGCGATGCTTGGTGTGCCGGAAAACCGGGGTTTTTTCGGAGTCCTGGCGACGCGCCCGGAGCTCTGCTAGAAGGCGAGAAGGATATCTGACGGCCAAACGGAGTGCCGAAGCATGAAAGCGGTGATTTTGGCAGGTGGGCGCGGCACGCGTCTTTCGGAAGAAACCGGGCTGCGGCCCAAGCCCATGATCGAGATCGGCGGCTGGCCGATCCTGTGGCACATCATGAAACTCTACGGTCATCACGGGATCACCGATTTCGTGATCTGCCTTGGTTATCGCGGCTACATGATCAAGGAATACTTCGCCAATTACGTTCTCCACGCCGCCGACGTCACCATTGATCTGGCCAAGAACGACATCCGCTATCACAGCTCTGCTGCCGAACCCTGGACCGTTACACTGGTTGATACGGGTGAAGACACCCAGACCGGCGGGCGCATTGGTCGGGTGGCCGAGTATCTGGATGGCGAACGCTTCTGCCTGACTTATGGCGACGGGGTCGCCGATATCGATATCGCCGCCAGCCTCGAATTCCATGCCGGTCAGGGCGCACGCTGCACCATGGCCGGGGTCCGCCCGCCCGGACGGTTCGGCGCCATCGAGATGGAAGGCGACCGGGTCTCGCGCTTTGCCGAAAAGCCGCGCGGGGATGGCAACATCATCAATGGCGGTTTCTTTGTCTGCGAGCCCAGCGTCCTCGAACTGATCGACGGTGATGCCTGTGTCTGGGAACAGGGACCCCTCAACACCATGGCCGAGAACGGCGAGCTTGCTGCCTTCCGTCATGACGGCTTCTGGCAGCCCATGGACACGCTGCGGGAGAAGAACCAGCTCGAAGCGCTCTGGGAAAGCGGCGAAGCTCCCTGGAAAATCTGGAACTGATCGCCTAGCGGCTGACCGCCTGCCGCCGTTCCGTAGTCAGCGTGTCGAACGGCACCCCATACACCGCCTGCCAACGCGCGACGTCCCCGGCATTGCGGCTGCGTGTCTGCAGTGGTGTCTGCCCATAGATCGCGCGGAACTTATCCATGCCTTGTGTCTCGATCAGGAATCGAACGAAGGACCCGGCCACGATATAGGCGCCCTGTGGGGGCCAGTCCGGGCAGCTCGAGGCCGCACGCCAGAACCGGCATGAAGGCTGAAAGCACCCGCATTCTCACTTTCTGTAATGCTCGTGATAACGCTGGAGCAGGGCCTCCACATCGTTCAGGTCGCGCCCGAGAAAGCCCGGCGAAATGTTGACGCTCGCCTGGGAGATAAAATCGAGCAGCCGTACCAGCCATTGCCGAGGTACCGGAACCCGTTCAATGACCGCCTCCCGGTCGCGCAGCTCGATAGCAATATGGCGGACGAGATAGTTCTTCTTCTGGGCGATGCCTGTGATTTCGTGCCAGTGGATCCCACCGACCCCGGTGATCGAGGCATTGTCGTAAACCCCCTCCTGCCCGATGACGAGGGAGGGGGCACGCACCGCCAGACGCCAGAGCGCATAGAGTTCCAAAATCCCAAAATAGACCACGACCGCCGCCCCAACCAGGCGCGGGATTTGATCCGGCGTTGCGATCAGAGCCAACCCGGTGAAAACAAACGCCCCATAGAGCACAACATTCACCAGCACCCGCCAACGAGCCGGATAGATCAGGGTCTCGGAGAAGTTTTCGTTTTCACTCATCACTTGTTCCGCATGAAATCCATGAAGTTTTGCAGGATGATCGAGGCGGCCATCTTGTCGATGACCTCGCTGCGGCGCTTGCGGTTCATGTCGGCCTGATCGATCAGGACTCGCTCGGCTTCGGCGGTCGAGAGGCGTTCATCCCAGAAGGTGATGGGCAACTCGACCTTGCCAGCCATGTTGTCGGCAAAGGCGCGGGTCGACTGGGCGCGGGGGCCTTCGGAGCCGTCCATGTTGCGGGGCAAGCCCATGACCAGACCGCCGACGCCGTTTTCGGTAATGATGGCGCGTAGTTTCTCCGCATCTGGCGTGAATTTGGTGCGCCGCAGGGTTTCCAGCGGGGAGGCGACCATGAAGCCGGAATCCGAAAGCGCGAGCCCGATGGTCTTGGTGCCCAGATCAAAGCCAAGCAGCCGCGCACGGGGCGCGAGCGCGTCTCTCATTTCGGTGGTTTCGACAATTGCCATGGCGAATGTTTACGGCGATGACGGAGGGCAGGCTAGCAAAAATCCGGACCGTGCGGTGTAACAGCGGTGTTTTGCAAATCTGTCGGCCACCATTGTCGGATAATTTGCACAGTGATAGCTTCCGCGCCAATCTCGAACCTTTAACTGTTGATCCGATATGGCCCTCGACACCTATACCGTACGGCGTATTGCCAAGTTGGCCCGCATTCATGTGGATGAGGGTGAACTGGCGCCGCTGGCCGATGAACTCAATAATATTCTCGGCTGGGTGGAACAGCTCGACGAAGTCGACACGGAGGGTGTCGAACCGATGACCAGTGTCGTCGAGATGGTGCAGCGCCTGCGGGTCGATGCGGTGACCGACGGGCATGTGCAGGACAAGGTCCTCGCGAATGCGCCTGAGACGACGGACGGGTTTTTCGTGGTGCCCAAGGTGATCGAATAATGGCCGCGCTTACGGATCTCACCATCGCTGAAGCCGGCGCCGGGCTCGACAAGCGCGACTTCACCGCGCGGGAGCTGACCGATGCCTATCTCGTCGCGATGGAATCTGCTCGCGACCTGAACGCCTATATTGAAGAAACCCCGGAACGGGCCCAGGCCATGGCGGAGGTATCTGACGCGCGCCGGGCCAGCGGCAATGCCGCCGGACCACTCGATGGGATCCCGCTGGCGATCAAAGATTTGTTCTGCACCGAGGGCGCGCTATCGACCGCGGGCAGCCATATCCTCGACGGGTTTCGACCGCCTTATGAATCCACCGTGACCGCGAATTTGTGGGACGCCGGCGCGGTGATGCTCGGCAAGGTCAACATGGACGAGTTCGCCATGGGCTCGGCCAACCTCACCAGTTATTATGGTCCGACCCTCAACCCGTGGAAAGCGTCCAGCGGCGACAATGCAGGCAAGGATCTGGTGCCTGGCGGATCGTCGGGGGGCTCAGCTGCAGCCGTGGCCGCACGCATTGCCGCGGGCGCCACAGGCACCGATACCGGCGGCTCGATCCGTCAGCCCGGCGCCTTTTGCGGCATCGTTGGCCTGAAGCCCACTTACGGGCGCTGTTCGCGCTGGGGGGTTATCGCCTTTGCCAGTTCCCTCGATCAGGCCGGCCCGCTCGCCCACACGGTGCGCGATTCCGCGATCATGCTCGGCGGCATGGCCGGGTTTGACCCGAAGGATTCTACCAGCGTCGATCTGCCCGTGCCCGATTACGCGGCCGCGTTGACGGGCGATATTCGAGGCCTGCGGGTCGGCGTACCCGCCGAGTATCGGATGGATGGGACCCCGGCGGAAATCGAGGCGCTCTGGCAACAGGGGGTGGATTGGCTCTGGGATGCGGGGGCAGAGATCGTCGATATCTCCCTGCCACACACGAAATATGCGCTTCCCGCTTACTACATCGTGGCCCCGGCTGAGGCGTCATCGAACCTCGCCCGCTATGACGGCATGCGTTACGGCTTGCGGGTTGATGGCGATGATCTGACCGAGACCTATGAGCGGACCCGCGCCGAAGGGTTCGGGGCTGAAGTTCAGCGCCGGGTGATGATCGGGACCTATGTGCTTTCGGCGGGCTATTACGACGCCTATTACCTGCAGGCCCAGCGGGTACGCACACGCATCGCCGATGACTTCAAGGCCGCCTTTGAAGGCTGTGACGTGATCCTGACGCCGACCACGCCGAGCGCGGCGTTTGCCTTCGGTGAGAAACAGAACGATCCGATCGAGATGTATCTGAACGACATCTTCACGGTCCCCGCCTCGATGGCCGGGCTGCCTGCGATCTCCGTGCCGGCCGGATTGTCAGCAGACGGCCTGCCGCTTGGCCTGCATCTGATCGGCTCGGCCTTCGGTGAAGAAACCCTGCTGCGCGCCGCCGATGTTCTGGAAACCGCGGCGGGTTTTGACGCCCGGCCATGACCGGACTGGTGCGCGACCTCGCGCCGGAAATCTTCCGCCAACGCCATCTGATCGAAGGCCGGTTCTCGGTCGCGCTCGATGAAGACCGCGTCGGAGAATATCTCCTCGGCCTAGCGGGCGCCCTCGGCATGACCCCCTATGGAGACCCGATCGTGTTCTCCCCGGATTCGATGATCGAAAACGGCAGCGGCCGCGCGGAAAATGCTGGCTATGACGCGTTCCTGCCCCTGGTCGATAGCGGCATCTCCGCCTACTTCTGGACAGGCCCGAAATTCTTCTCGGTAGTGATCTACACCTGCGCAGGTTTCGTCGCGGCGGCGGGTCTGGATTTCACCCGGCAGGCACTGGGGGCGGAAGAATTGGTGGAGGCCGGGTTTTGAACCACGCTCAATCGCTCCTGAATTTGTCATGCCCGGACTTGATCCGGGTATCCACGTCCACGTCCATGGACTTGCTCGACATCCGGCGTGAATCCGCCACGTGGATGGCCGGATCAAGTCCGGCCATGACGGTGAAGGGGGAAGACGACTTGTCCGTTCCGCTTCGAGCCGCTAGGAAAAACTCATGACCAACGCAACAGACACCACCGCCGAAGACATCCCCGATCATCTGGTCGCGCATTTCACCTCGCGGGTCGGCCACAACAGCGACGATCTGATCCAGGGTGAGACCGGCGCATGGGAGGTCATTATCGGGCTCGAAGTCCACGCTCAGGTAACCTCGGAATCGAAACTGTTTTCCGGCGCCCCGACAGATTTTGGTGGGGAGCCCAACACCCATGTCAGCCTGGTCGATGCGGCCATGCCGGGCATGCTGCCGGTGCTCAACATCGCTGCGGTGCGTCAGGCGGTGCGGACCGGGTTGGGGCTCGAAGCCCAGATCAATCTGCGTTCGGTGTTTGACCGGAAGAACTATTTCTATCCCGATCTGCCCCAGGGCTATCAGATCAGCCAGTTCTCCGACCCGGTGGTCGGCGAGGGGCGCGTCAGCGTCGATCTGGAGGGCGGCCGCAGCTTCGAAGTTGGGATCGTACGTATTCATCTGGAGCAGGATGCGGGCAAGTCTATCCATGATCGCATCCCCGACCAGACCTGCATTGATCTGAACCGCTCCGGCGTGGCGCTGATGGAAATCGTCTCGAAGCCGGATATTCGCTCGGGCGAGGAAGCCGCCGCCTATCTCGGCAAGCTGCGCTCGATCCTGCGCTATCTCGGCACCTGTGATGGTAACATGCAGCAAGGCTCCCTGCGCGCCGACGTCAATGTCTCCGTGCGCCGCCCGGATGGGGAACTAGGCACGCGTTGTGAGATCAAAAACGTGAATTCCCTGCGCTTTGTGCGTCAGGCCGCCGAATACGAGGCACGTCGCCAGATCGAGATCCTCGAGGAGGGGGGCGAGATCGACCAGGAGACCCGCCTCTTCGATCCGGACAAAGGTGAGACTCGTTCCATGCGCTCGAAGGAAGAGGCGCATGATTATCGTTATTTCCCGGACCCGGATTTGCTGCCGGTCGAATTCGATCAGGCCTTCGTCGACGAGATTGCCGCCAGCCTGCCCGAACTGCCCGACAAGAAAGTGGTGCGTTTCGTCGAGGCGTTCGGCCTCAGCGATTATGACGCGGGGGTGCTGGTCGCGGAGCGCGAGACCGCAGAGTTCTATGAAGCCGTCGTGGATGCAGACGGTGCCAAACGAGACCCCAAGATCGCGGCCAATTGGATCACCGGGGATTTCTTCCGGCGCCTGAACGCCGACGATCTGGAGATCGCCGCCAGCCCGGTCAGCGCCGCCCAACTCGGCGGGATAATCGATCTGATCGCCGACGGCACGATCTCAGGCAAGATCGCCAAAGAGGTCTTCGACGCCATGTTCGACAGCGGCAAGGACGCGGATTCGATCGTCGAGGAAAAGGGCCTGAAGCAGATCAGCGACAGCGGCGAAATCTCCGCGGTCATCGACCAGATCATCGCCGACAATCCAGAACAGGCCGACCAGTATCGCCAGGGCAACACCAAAGTTGCGGGCTGGTTTACGGGCCAGGCGATGAAAGCCACGCAGGGTAAGGCGAACCCGCAGATGGTGAACGAGCTGCTGCAGGAAAAGCTGGGGAGTTAGGATCCGAACCCTGATTCGACCTTCGTCATGCCTGGACTTGATCCGAGCATCCACGTCCATGGACCCGCTCAGCTTCCAGTGTGGATCCACCACGTGGAAGGTCGGAACAAGTCCGGCCATGACGGCTAGCGGGATGTCTGGTTCATGATCGCCGTCCTTTCCATCGTGCTCCCCGTCTTCGGGTTGATAGGGCTCGGCGTCATTGGCGGGCGTTCACGGTTTTTTCCTGAGGCGGCTGTCGTCGGTATCAGCAATTTCGTGCTTTACGTCGCGGTCCCGGCGCTGCTGTTTCGTACGATCGTGCGGGCGCGGCCGTTTGAAGCGCTGAATTTTGACGTCGTCTTTGCCTATTACCTGCCCTCCTTTCTGGTGCTGATCGGGGCGTTGCTGCTCGGGCGGTTTGTCTTCGGGCTGTCAGGTGGCGAGCGGGCCTCCTTTGCCATGGGGTCGATGTTCTCTAACACCACCTTACTCGGCGTGCCGCTGGTCTTTGCGACCTGGGGGGAGGCCGGCCTGGTTCCGCTGATGGTGATCATCACTCTGCATTCGCTGCTGTTTGCGACGATCTTCTTTGTGCTGCACGACATGGCCCAAAGTGGTGCTGCTGGCTGGGCGAGCGCGGCAAAGGCAGCGGCGCATTCGATCGTGACCAACCCGGTGATCATCGCGATTGCGGTGGGGTTGAGTTGGGCCGCGTTGGGGCTAGGTCTGCCGAGTTTCATGTCCACGATCATCGACATGCTTGGTGATGCAACGATCCCGGCGGCGTTGTTTGCGCTGGGGGCATCCCTGGCCGGGTTCCGGGTCGCGGGAAATGTTCAGCACGCCATGACCATGGCGGTGATCAAGCTGGTGGTGCACCCGCTGGTGGTTTTTGCCGCCGCGCATTGGCTGTTCGATCTGACGTCCCTGGAGCTGGCGGTGGTCACCCTGACCGCCGGACTGCCGGGTGGGTTGATGGTGTTTCTGGTGGCGCAATCCTACGGGGTCTACGTGGCCCGGGCGGGAACCTCACTGGTGCTTTCCACGGCGGGCGGCGTCGTGACTCTGTCGATGATTCTTGCCTGGCTGGCTTGACCCCACAGGGATGTGACCTATATTCATCCACCATTCGGTAGCGTATGGTTCTTAAGATGCTTCCAGACGGTCCTTCAACTTCAATACTCGGGAGAGAATCATGATTGGTATTATCGGCGCGACAGGCACCACAGGTCGCGGGCTTGTGGCCACACTCAAGGAAAAAGGCGGAGAATTCCGCTGCCTGGTCCGTGACACGGCCAAGGCCGCAGAGACCCTAGGCAGCGATGTGGAACTAGTGCAGGCGGATCTGAGCGATGCGGCCAGCGTCGAAGCGGGATTGCAGGGCTGCGAGAAGCTGTTCCTGCTCTCGGGGCATAGCCCGGTCATGGTCGAGCAGCAGTTCAACGCCGTGAATGCCGCCAAAACGGCTGGTGTGAAGCATATCGTCAAACTGTCGGGTGGCAGCTTCATCATCAAGGAAGACTCCCCCGCGCTGATCGGCCAGGGGCACTGGAAAATTGAGCAGGGGATCCGCAGCAGCGGGCTCGACTGGACGTTCCTGCGCCCGGGCTTCTTCATGCAGAACTTCCTCAACATGGCCGAAATGATCAAGGGCATGGGCAAGGTGATGATGCCGATCCCGAGCGATATGGGTCTGGGCATGATCGACGTGCGCGACACGGCCGATGTGTCAGCCGGTATCCTGACCACCGAAGGTCATGAAGGGCAGATCTATGAGCTGTCTGGCCCGAACATCACCCCGGCGGAAGCCGTTGCTGCTATAGGCGCGGCGATCGGCAAGGAAATCCCCTTCATCCCGGTCCCTCTGGAAGGCGCGATTGGTGCCATGAAAGAACGGGGCATGCCGGAGTGGCTGGTCGCCCATCAGGGTACGATGATGGAGATGGCGGCTGGCGGCAATATGGCGAGCTACGGCAATGATCTGATCCAGACCCTTGCCGGGCACGCACCGCGCACCCCAGCTGATTTTGCGAATGATCACGCCGGCGCGTTCACCGGATAATTGCACGAACGTCCTTCGTCAGGCTCAGGATGAGAGCCTTGTGAGGACGGCGAGAGCCTCATGCTGAGCTTGTCGAAGTATGGGGCTAGCGCTCGTTGATGATGTCTAGAGATGATTAAGTGAGAAGGGCGGGTTTTCGAACTCGCCTTTTTCTGTTGGGTTGCTCTCAGGCCTGCTCGGACCCGATTTCGGTCACCACGAAATCGATGAAGGCTCGGGTTTTGAGTGCGAGCTCCTGCTGTCCCGGGTAGAGCGCGTAGACGGCGGCCTCCTGGCGTTCAAAATTCTGCAGCAGCCGAACAAGTTTTCCGGAATCGATGTCGGGTTCGACGAAATGATAGGGAAAGCGCGCAATGCCGACCCCGGCCAGTGCGCTTTCCCGCGTGACCATCAGGCTGGTGCAGCGGATCGGCCCGTCGACGCGCACTGAATGACCTGCGCCGTCGATGTTGAAATCCCAATCCGCAAGGCTCGGAGCGGCCGTCACAACAAGGCATTCATGGTCGCGAAGGTCGTCGGGATGGGTTGGTGTGCCGTGTATTTCGACATAGGCGGGACTGGCGCAAAGGGTCATGGGTGTGGCCATGATCTTCCGCGCCACCAAGGATGAATCCGGCAGGCTCGCCGCACCCCGAAAGACGATGTCAAAGCCATCTCCGACCATGTCGACCGGGCTGTCCGAACAGTTCACGTCGAGGCGAACTTCGGGATATCGCGCGATGAAGCGCGGCAGGAGCGGCGCGATGAACATCTGGCCAAACATGACTGGCATGGCGAGACGGAGCAGGCCACGCGGGGCCGCCGTCACGGCGTTGACGCGTTCGGCGCCTTCTTCAAGGGTGGCGAGGGCCGCCGAAACACTCGCGTGATAGGAGTTTCCCGCCTCTGTCAGGGCAAGCTGGCGTGTCGTGCGTGCGATCAGGCGCGCGCCCAGGCGGAATTCAAGTTCCGTGATAGCCTTGCTCACCGCGGATGGCGAGACCCTCAGGCGTTCGGCCGCAGCGCGGAAGCTGCCGGTTTCAGCCACTGCATTGAACATCTCGAGGGCGCGTGTGGAAGGGAGGCTCATGCAAATGAAATTATCTCATCAAATATGTGATATCAATCTGATTGATGAAAAAATCCGCATGATAGAAGTTTGGATTCACGACGGAGAAATTCATGACGAAGCTCGCGACGCCCATTGCTCTTAATCATATCGGGATCACCGTGCCTGATATCCACGCCGCGATTGACTGGTATGGAAAAGTCTTCGGGTTTCGACGGATCATGGGGCCCCGGCGTCTCGAGCCGAAACTCTCCGACACGGCAGAGTCAGGTCATATTTTGGGGCCGCGGTTTAGCAAGACGCTGCAGGCGCACCTCGTGGCTACAAACGGCATCGGGCTGGATCTTTTCGAGTTCCTGGAGCCGGAATCCGAAACACCCGAAGACAATCTCGAATATTGAAAAACCGGCGTCTGGCATCTGTGTTTCGCCGACCCCGATATCGAAGGGCTGGTCGACCGGATTGTCGCCGAAGGCGTTAAGAAGCGCACCGATGTCTGGGCGTTTGTACCCGGGACGGACCGCAAGCTTTGCTATTGCGAAGACCCGTTTGGCAATGTCATCGAAATATTCTCACATTCTTACGAACAGACTTTCGCGAACTGGCCCAATGAGGGCCGTGACGTGGACTAACACACCGTTTTGCGTAACAGGAGAATTCCATGGGTGACGATCTCGAAATGACCCGGACCATGGCCGATGAGGGCAAGGTCAAAACCTTCAACGTGGTGTTCAGTGTGGAGGGCAAAGCCGTCGGCAAAATGCGCAACGAGATCAAGGGGCAGATGATCAGCCCGGTGGTCGACGAAGCTTTTGAAATGGCGACCGATGAAGGCCCGGCCCATGGCGGTGATATGACCGCCCCGCCACCGCTGGCCTATTTTTGCACCGGTTTCGTAGCCTGTCTAATGACCCAGATTCGAGCTTTTTCCAAACGCCTGCGGGTGCCGATCGGTGAGCTGACCGTCAAAGCCCATATCGAATGGGAAGCGCGGGTCGAAGGTCGTGATCCCTATACGAGCCGCCCGGTGGCATTCCGTCTCGATGTGGATTTCGATTCTGACGCCACCTTCGAGGAACAGAAGAGCCTGCTCGACGCCGCCCAGAAAGGCTGCTTCGTGGAAGCCACTCTGGCCAATCCGATACCGGTCAATCATCGCCTGATGATCGACGGTGATTTTAAGGACGCGGACTGACCCGTTCAGCGTCTGCCGCTTGTTGGCCAGCGATTGTAGAACTGCGGTAGAGTCTCGCAAATGCGCCTGTGCACAGCGCGCACGGGGCTGACCAAAAGGAGACGACAATGTTGAACGCAGCCGTGATCGGCCTGGGATGGTGGGGCAAGCAGATCGTCACCTGTCTTGCAGACAGTGACCGCATCACCGTCCGGCGGGGCGTCGACGTCAATCTGGACGGGGTTCGTGATTTTGCCGCCGTGCAGGGCTTCGACCTCGGGGACAGCTATGAAGATGTGCTCGCCGATGATGACATCGACGCTGTCATTCTGGTCACGCCCCACGCGCTCCACGAAAGTCAGGTGCTGGCTGCTGCTGCGGCAGGTAAGCAGATCTTCTGCGAGAAGCCGTTCGCTTTGTCGTCCGACGCTGCCACACGAATGCTGACGGCGTGCCAGGATGCAGGCCTGAAAGCGGTGGGGATTGGTCACGAGCGGCGTTTCGAACCGGCGCTCGAAGCCATGAAGACCCATCTGGACGAAGGCGATTTCGGCACGCTCATTCACATCGAATGCAACTGGTCCCATAACAACTTCACCAAGGCCGCGACCTCGGCTTCGTCCTGGCGAAAGGACGCCGAACAGGCACCGCTCGGCACGTTGACGGCGCTCGGGGTTCACATCACCGACTACTTCCAGTCTTTGGCGGGGCCGGTGACTCGCTTGCGCGCCGTGGCCAACAGCCGGTCGGATCTGTTCCCGGGAAATGATGTGGTCACCGTGCAGTTCACGTTCGAATCCGGCGCGACCGGCTTCATGTGCAACATCGCCACGACCCCCTTTCACAGCGCGATCAAGGTGTTTGGCGATAAGGGTTGGGGGGAGGCACGGGAGAATTCAAACGTGGATATCCCCGAATCCGCCACCCTGACCACGCGGTGGCTCGACGAGGAAATGACAACCCAGACCTACGCGTCTCAAAATGTGGTGAAAGCCAATCTGGAACAGTGGGCCGATGCAGCCGAAGGGAAGGGGAGTTATCGCTTCACCCCGGATCACCTGCTGCACAATGTCGAAATTCTACAAGCGATCGTAGCTTCTGCCGAAAGCGGCGAAGAGGTCGAGGTTCGCTGACCCTCGTGACTGCACCGACGCGCCCATCAGGAAATTTGCTGGCCGATTTACCCAACGCGGCAGGGGGTGAAGTTCTCGAGATCTTGCTCGCCCGGGATGGCCTGCGCATCGAACGGATCGTGTCCCATGACCAGGCGACCGCGGCGGGCGAATGGTACGATCAGGACGATGACGAATGGGTCGTCGTTCTGCAGGGGGCAGCCCGGATTGAGATTGGGGGCGAAGCGGCACCCTGTTCCCTTACCCCGGGCGATTTTGTCTATCTTCCCGCCCATTGTCGCCACCGGGTTACCTGGACAACCCCTGATACCCCGACGGTTTGGCTGGCGGTGCATGCCGCGCCGGAACCGCCGGCTCCCACCCCCTCGAGCTAATTCATTTGTCGATGGCGCGTGCTGGACTATCCTGCACCCAAACCATTGGCGTCCATTTGCTTCAACGGAGAGTTCCATGATCCACGCATACTCTGCCCCGACGCCGAACGGCCACAAGCTGCATATCATGCTCGAGGAGTGCGAGGTCGATTACGAACTCCACCGCATTAATTTCGGCGACAAGGATCAGTTCAAGCCGGACTTTCTGAAGATCAGCCCGAACAACAAGATACCGGCAATTTTGGATGAAGACGGACCCGGTGGTGAGCCGGTCAGTGTGTTCGAGTCCGGTGCGACTCTGATTTATCTGGCCGAAAAGCTCGGCAAGTTTATTCCCGACGCGCAAAAGGACCTGCGCGGCCGGATCGTCCTGAATGAATGGCTGATGTGGCAGATGGGTGGTGTTGGTCCGATGCTCGGACAGAACGGACATTTCCGGAACTTTGCGCCGGAAAAAGTACCCTATGGCATCCAGCGATATGCCGAAGAGACGGACCGCATCTACAACGTCGCGGACCGCCGGCTTGGGGAGACTCAGTATCTGGCAGGGGACGACTACACGATTGCCGATATTGCCTCCTACGGCTGGCTGCGTACCCATGAGTTCCAGGGACAGAGCCTCGACGGGCTCGACAACGTGAAGCGCTGGCTCGACGAACTCGCCGCCCGCCCGGGTGTTCAGCGCGGCGTTGCGGTGTTCGACTAAAGCCTCGAAGATACAAGTCCACAAAAATCAATAAGAAAGGGAGTACTGACAGATGATCCGCGCCTATTCCTGGCCGACGCCGAACGGCCACAAGGTCCACATCATGCTGCTGGAATGTACGCTCGAGCATGAAGTTATTCCGGTGAATATCGGGAATGGCGAGCAGTTCGAGCCGAATTTCCTCGCCATCAGCCCGAACAACCGGATCCCCGCGATCATCGACAGCGACGGTCCGGATGGGCAGGAAATATCGATTTTCGAGACCGGCGCAATCCTGTATTACTTGGCGCAGAAGACCGGCAAGTTTCTGCCGGACGCGGCCAGCGATCCGGCGGGTCACTTTGCGACCATGGAATGGTTGATGTGGCAGATGGGCGGCATCGGCCCGATGATGGGGCAGGCGAACCATTTCCGCCGCTACGCCCCCGACCGGATCGAATACGCCACCGAGCGTTACGCGAATGAAACCAAGCGCCTGTTCGGGGTGGCAGATACCAAGCTCGGCAAGAGCCGCTATCTGGCGGGGGACGATTACACGATTGCCGACATCGCGGCCTTCCCGTGGATGCGCAACTGGAAGGGACAGGAAGTTCCCCTCGAGGATTATCCCAACACCAAGCGCTGGCTCGAAGAGGTGGGAGAACGTCCCGCCGTGAAGCAGGGTCTGGAAGTTCTGATCGAACTCCGCAGCTCCAGCCCGCCCAAGGGTAAGGCGTGGGACGTGATGTTCGGCAAGGAACAGTTCAAACGCCGTTAGAATAAAGCAACGATCAAAACCAAAGCCGGAGGAAAACATGGCGATCAAGAAGCTGCGCACCAAGCGCGATGACCAACAATGGATGCTCGACCTGGCGCTGAATATGCGCGGGCGGGTGCAGAACTTCGAGCGCGACGATTCTGAAACGCCGACCCGCGCCCACAACTACCGCATGCTGCCCAAGCAGTGGGCCAAGAAGGGCGACCATGACGCCTTGCTCGCCAAAAAAGCGCAGGAGCAGGGTTTCAACGTGACGGCGACGGAGCACTACGACCATGCGATCGAGGCCTACCGCATGGCCCAGCATCCGATCTTCTATGACGACAATCCGGTCAAGGTTGATCTCTACAACCGCCTTTCGAATATGGTCGATCGTCGCTGTGAAACCGCCGCTTATCCGATCGAACGGGTGGAAGTGCCCTTCGATGACGGCAAAACGATTTCCTGCCTGCTGCATTTGTTGCCCGACCGGCGCAAGGCGCCCTGCGTGATCTACGTGCCGGGCATGGACCAGACCAAGGAAGCGGTACCGAAGGCGGGCAAGAACCCGTTCATCGATCGCGGCATGCATGTGATCTCCATCGATGGCCCGGGGCAGGGCAATTCAAACATGCAGAAAATCCGCGCCGTCGGTGACAATTACGAGCGCGCTGGCGCGGCCGTGATGGACTATCTGCAGAATCGCGAAGAGGTCGATAACGAGAAGATCGGCGTCTACGGGGTGTCCATGGGCAGCTACTGGTCACTGCGACTGGCGAGCTACGATCATCGCCCGGCGGCACTGGTCAGCGCGGTGGCGTGTTTCAACCCGAACAATACGATCTTCACCCAGTCCTCGCCGCGCTTCAAACAGCAGTTCATGTACATGGCCGGCATGGAGGACGAGGACGAGTTCGACGAGATGGCGCGCGACATGACCGTTAAGGGTTATGTGGAGACTATCGAGTGCCCGACCTTGCTCGTCTCCGGGGAGTTCGATCCGCTATGTCCGCTCGAGGACGCCATCGAAGTGTATGGGGACATCACCGCCAACAAGGAAATGTGGGTGGTCGAGGACCAGTTCCACCCGCTTTGGGGATTGCCCAATCTGGGCGGGCTCGACTGCCACGACTATGTGGCGGATTGGTGTGCCCGGGTGCTGCTCGACGGTAAGTCCGAGAAAGACCGGATCGCCTATGTCGAGGTGAAGGGCGACGGTCCGTTCGGAGATTGTGAATGGACCCCGCCAGTCGGACCCGATGAGGCCTATTTCTAGGTCGTTGATTACTGAATGGAAGGGATGGGGGCTCATACCCCCCCGTCTTGTTTAGATGCCTCTGATTCCGCTCTACGACGCCAACCCGCGCCGGTACATCCGCGCGCATTACGTGACCATCGGCCTGGTGGTGGTGAATTTCGGCATTTTTCTCACCATGCTCGGCATGAGCGATGCTGAAATATTCGACACGTTGCTCGGCTTTGCGGTGATTCCGGCGCGGTTGTTCGAGGGTTTTGAACTGCCGACCGGCACCGACAATGTCGCGCCGTTGTTGTCACTGATCAGCTATCAGTTCCTGCATGGGGGCTGGCAACACGTCATTTTCAATATGCTGTTTCTCTGGGTTTTCGGAGCGAATATCGAGGACGCGATGGGGCACGCGCGGTTCCTGCTGTTCTTCCTGATTTGCGGTTTGATGGGGGGCTTGGTGCACGGTCTCGTCGACACCACATCCTTGACCCCGGTGGTCGGCGCGAGCGGGTCGATATCGGGGGTTCTGGGGGCCTATCTGATGCTTTATCCGCGGGCCCGCCTGCTGGTACTGCTGTTTGCCTTCATCCCAATTCGGCTGCCCGCACTGCTGGTGATCGGCACCTTTTTTGTCCAGGATTTGCTCTGGGCCGCCACCAACACACCTTCCGCGCTGGGCGTGGCCGTCTGGGTCCATATCGGTGGCTTTATCACCGGCGCGATTTTGGTGGTTGGCCTGAAGAACCCCCACGTGCCGCTCTGGGCCCGCCCGACCAAACCCTGAGGTTACAGCCCTTCAACGAGGGCGATGTTGGAGTCTGAGGCGGATCGCCGGACTTTGATCAGCGGCGTGTAAGCCTCGCCGTCGTAGAATCCGCGGGCGTCAGCGTTGCTGGTAAAACCGACGATCACGAGCCGGTCGAGATCCATGCCGCCTTCGACGGACCGGGTGCGGCCGCCACGGGCGAGGAAGGTCCCCCGTGACGCGTCGACCACGGCGGGGACCTGTTGGGCGTAGGGCGCATATTTATCTGCGTCTTTCATCTGGATCTGGCCGACCACATAGGCATGCATACCGTCGGCGCGGGCGCCGGCTTCCCAGCCTTCGACAATCCAGATATGGGACGTGGTGTTGGCATGACGGATGGCGGCTATCGGCTGGTATTCCGGGTCGTCGACAAAGGCGTTGGCGCTGTCCCAGTTGGGAAATTCCAGTACCACGATCCGGCCCTCCGGCCAGCTGCCCTCGATCAGATCACGGGCGCCCCCTCGCACGATATAACGCCCGCCATGTTTTTCGATCAGCGCCGGGGCGGTCGATTTATAAGTCTCGTAGTCCGCCGCGTTGTGAACTTCGATGGTTGCGATCAGATAGGCGGTCATCTTGTCGTCTCCGAAGTGAAGCGTAGATATTATTAGGATATGCTATGCTATGCACAGGCCACTGAAAATGCATCCTCTGCTGCGCGATCAACACAGACAAAAATATGGCATCAGACGACGATAAAACCCTCAAACCCGCCACCATGGCGGCCCAAGCCCTGGGGTGGCTGGACCCGGCGACCAACGCGGTTGTGCCGCCGATCCATCTGTCTACCAATTATGCGCGCGACGAGAATTACGAAAAGTTCCGCAACCGCGGTTACACTCGCGATGAAAACCCGACCTATGAGCAGCTCGAGGCCCTGATCGCGGCCCTGGAGAAGGGGGCCGAAGCTCTCGTTTTCGGTTCGGGCATGGCCGCCGCGACGACGGTCATGATGTCCCTGGCGCCCGGCGACCATGTTGTGGCGCCCTCGGTGATGTATTTCGGGCTGCGCAACTGGTTGATCAATGTTGGCCGCCACTGGGGCCTTGAGGTTGATTTCGTGCCGCCCGGCGATCTGGTCGCGCTGACCAATACAGTCCGCAAAGGCAAAACCAAACTGGTCTGGATCGAAACCCCCTGCAATCCGACCTGGGAAGTAACCGATATCGAAGCTTCCGCGCGTATTGCCCATGACGCCGGCGCGATCCTGGGGGTCGATTCTACCGTGGCCACGCCGGTGCTGACCCAGCCGCTCACAATGGGGGCGGATATCGTCATGCATTCGGGGACAAAATACCTGAACGGGCATGGTGACGTGCTGGCGGGCGCCCTGGTGACAGCAAAGAAGGATGCTGGCTGGGAGCGTATGCACTATCTGCGGTTCGAGAATGGCGGGATGCTGGGGGCGTTCGAAGCCTGGCTGCTCCTCCGAGGCATGCGAACCTTGCCCCTGCGGGTGGAAAAATCCTGCCAGTCGGCGCTGCGCCTGGCCGAATATTTTGACGGACATCCACTGGTAGCTGAGGTTCTTTATCCCGGCCTGAAAAGCTGTCGCGGTCACAAAATTGCGACACGCCAGATGACGGGCGGCTTTGGCGGGATGGTGTCTATTCGGGTCAAGGGGGGCAGCGAAGCAGCGCTGGAGACGGCCAAGGCGGTAAAGCTCTTCGTGCGCGCCACATCACTGGGCGGCGTCGAGAGCCTGATCGAGCATCGTGCAACCGTAGAAGGAACGGAAAGCCCGTTTCCCGACGATCTGTTGCGCGTTTCCATCGGGATCGAAGATCCAGGCGATTTAATCGCGGATCTGGAACAGGCCCTCGAAGCTTCTGCCTAGGCCAAGCCTCGTACCCGCAACTTCTACGACGTGTTTTTAGACGGTGGCGCGTTGAGCCTCGGCGGCGGGAAACTTAATAATAGAGGATGCTTTGCGCTCGGGCAGAATCGCGCCGAGTTCACGGCGGGCCTGTTCGAGAGCGGCCAGTTCCTTTACGTCATCTCGATCAAACACCTGAAGACAGGACAGCTTGATTTCTACCAGGTCGAGAAGTGTTTCAACCGATCTTTTGGTCAATGATGCCATAGCCCGTGTTCTTTCTGGTCAAGGGGTCACGGTGCATAGGGTAGGGGGCATTTAATTTACATTTGGTGAAAGTTTTTACGGAACTTCCGAAGGTTTCGTTAACCACTCTGCAAGCCTCCTGATCTTAATGTTGCCAGACCTGCCGTGTTAGCGGCCACGAGCAGGAGAGCGGAAATGGCAAGTACGGCACATATTCAGACCGCCGATGGCAACGACAGCCCCGATGCGATCGCGGCCGATATCGGTCTTCCGAAATACAACCGCCGTTTGAGCGACAAAATTCTTGCCTCGTTCAACCACGCTTGCGCGGTCGGTGAACTCGAGATTGCGGCGCCACGGCACGATTGCACTGAGCTAGGCCGATCTCTGGATCGAGTTTGTTGAGGCGCGCAATGATTATCGCGACGCCTGCGGCACTCCTGAAGCAGATCCCATCGCCCTCGACTGCATGCTCGACATGATGAAGTCCACCTATGGACGCCGGAGTTCGTTCTAGAGGCTGAAATTGTCGTGGCGATGTTTTTCGACGCCAAATTTCGTGCACGCGTCGACCCGTATGTCAGCGATGTTCATGTGATTCAGCCAGATGGATTGACACCTGACCACCGGGTTGGCACAACCCGTCTCGCATACGTCGTGAAGACTCACTCTCGTGCGGAGGGGTGGCCGAGTGGCTGAAGGCGACGGTTTGCTAAATCGTTAAGGGCTTTACGGCTCTTCGGGGGTTCGAATCCCCCTCCCTCCGCCACTATATCTATCGTCAACTGTCTCTCGCCGAGGCGGTTGCCGCCAGAATTCCCAGCTTCTGCGCCCTTTTTGAAGTGAAGCTGTTGACCCGCTTTTAATCCAAAATCACCGAAATCTCTCTCTAATGGCCAATTATCTCTCAAGCTGTTGATCTTGAGCAAATGGTACGGCTTTGCAACCATACGATTTTAATGGCTTTTCTAGTTGGTTTTATTGCCACAATTCCACTAAATCGTGAGAGGAATGTGGTGCTCGGTTCGAGCCTTGAAACTGCTTGTGCCCCAAGCGCTGCCGCCTGAGAGATGTTATTCAGTGCCCGTGGAAGGGTTCTTATGAAAATGGAAAAAATAGAACTCCCTACCGAGACCAAGAAAATGGTCAAGCAAAACCGGAGGGCTGAAGGCTGGGGTTGCGACTGAGGGGGAAGTTGATGTTTGGAAATAACGCTCCTGGAGAATACGAACTCTAATTCCGTAATGATGGAAAGCTTGTCTCCGGGACATTCCATGTTGAATCTGGTCTTGTGACTGCTGCCATGGAAGGACGCTTACTAGAAGCCGTCGCCATTAGCTCCGTTAGCTACGTTTTTGCCTACTTTGCGTTGGCCGCGGGAAAATTGGAAGTTAGGTTACGGGATAAATAAAGCGGACATTCAATGTCGGTTTTACCCTGTCATTGCGGAAGTATATCGTAGTCGTTGTGGTGGTCGTGGATACAGTCCGCTGTGTGCCAATTCCGTAAGTTCATGATTTTACATGGCGTGATAACTTTAGAGGTAAAAATCAGGAAATTGCATCGTTTCTTGATATCAATCAGAGCCGCTTAATCCGAGATTGGTTATAGGCGCAACGGATGCGCAGCATTAAACGACAGCGATAATAGTCCGATGCCGATAGCCAAAATAAACAAGCCTCCTAACAGAGCAAAACTTTTAGAAACTATCGCCCAATTCCTCGTGTCGCTTTTGATCAAGGAAAATGCAAGACCACGCGCCTTGATCGCAAGCAACGCAAGAGTTGCGACAGTAATTGCTGTTCCAGCCGACATGGCAAAGACAGCCCCAATCCCAGACCATGCTATCCCGAAAGCCTTTGCAAACACCAATACCAGAATAGCTCCACTGCATGGGCGCATGCCGATGGAAAGTGCAACACCAATCATGCCCCGCCAGTCCCCAGCCGCATCCATTTGTTTGGGGCTCGGGAGATGATCATGACCGCATGACACCGTATTGGTTC
>MEHZ011612637.1_pt1 | contig 32286 bp, 30 predicted proteins | sample 897221 | NCBI WGS metagenome assembly MEHZ01 (sample SAMN05514161, study PRJNA337945) | marine metagenome | isolation source: marine surface water | place: Arctic Ocean | collected 2007-12-13
TTAAAAATTGTTATGCCAAAAAAAACCAAAAAAAAATTAGCCACAGAAAAAACAGTAGAAGTTTCATCTGAGGTAGAAGAAAAATCAATCAGCGAAGAAGATCTTGAAACTTCGGGTCTTAATGAACTCCTAGATAAAGGAAAAGACCAAGGTTTTCTTACCTATCAAGATATTAATTCGATGCTTCCGGAGGACATCTCTGATCCCGATCAAGTAGAAGAAACTATCCAAATGTTGATAGACATTGGTATTGAAGTAATAGAGACAACCTCGGGAACAGGTGAAGACAATACTGAAGGTCCTGCTGAGACAATAGCAGATACTAGAACGACTTTAACAACAGTAGAGTCTGAAGTGGGAAGGACTACTGACCCCGTTCGTTTGTACATGCGAGAAATGGGAACAGTCGACCTACTAACTCGTGAAGGTGAAATAGCTATTGCTAAAAGAATAGAAGAAGGTTCAAGAGAGTTGCTTCATGCATGCTGCTTCTATCCAGGGATAGTAGGAAGAATTCTAGATGACTATCAGCAAGTGGTTGCTGAAGAAAAAAGATTATCAGAAGTCATGGTTGGCTTCATGGACATAGAAGAAGGAATACCGCCACCAGCAATGGCTCAGAAAAAAGAAAAAGAAGAAAAAGGCGAAACCGACGAAGAAGAACACACCGGCCCTGATCCAGTGGAAGTTAAAAAACGTTTCAGTGCACTCAAACGACAATTTAACAAGACAGAAAAGTCATGCGAAAAATCAAGAAAATCTAAAGTTGCTCTGGCAGATCAAGACAAGCTTGGTGAAACTTTTAAATTTATAAAACTTTCTCCTACACAGTTTGAAAAAATAGCAAATCCTGCACGCGACTCACTAGAGATTATTAGGGATGTTGAAAAGTTCATCTACACCGTCATGGTAAAAAGGGGCAGGATGCCCAGAAAAGATTTTATGGCAGGATATTTGGGCAATGAATCAAATAGAGAGTGGTCAGAAACAATAGCAAGATCAAGAAAGCCTTGGGCTGCTTCGGTTAGAGAAAACCTTCCAGAAATAGTAAGACTCCAAAATAAACTCGCAAAACTTGAAAAGATTATAGAATTGGACGTCGCTGATATTAAGGATATAAATCGAAAGATGTCGATAGGCGAAGCAAAAATACGCCGTGCTAAGAAAGACATGGTTGAGGCCAATCTAAGGTTGGTTATTTCAATTGCTAAAAAATATACAAATCGTGGTCTTCAATTTTTAGATCTAATACAAGAAGGAAACATTGGTCTAATGAAGGCGGTTGATAAATTTGAATACAGAAGAGGTTACAAGTTCTCTACTTATGCAACTTGGTGGATTCGCCAAGCCATAACAAGATCAATAGCCGATCAAGCTAGAACAATACGTATCCCTGTTCACATGATCGAGACCATTAATAAACTTAACAGAGTTTCAAGGCAGATGGTTCAAGAAATGGGAAGAGAGCCCACACCTGAAGAGCTGGGCATAAGAATGGAACTCCCAGAAGACAAAGTAAGAAGGGTGCTGAAGATCGCAAAGGAACCGATATCTACTGAAACTCCAATTGGAGACGAAGAAGATACTACATTGGGTGATTTCATTGAAGACACATCCATAAACTCTCCTGACGAGACCGCTACCAATGACAATTTATATGAAGCTACAGATGACATCTTGGGCAGTCTTACTGCCAGAGAAGCCAAGGTTTTAAGAATGAGATTTGGAATAGGGATGAACACAGATCATACCCTTGAAGAGGTTGGTAAACAGTTTGATGTGACAAGAGAAAGAATAAGACAGATAGAAGCAAAGGCCTTAAGAAAGTTGAGGCATCCAACCCGTTCTTCTCACTTAAAAGGTTTTTTAGACGAATAAGTTATTGCTACTAGAACTTACTCATTGTTAAATTAGATTTTTAGGGCCTGTAGCTCAGTTGGTTAGAGCAGTGGACTCATAATCCATTGGTCGAAGGTTCGAGTCCTTCCGGGCCCACCACATTCTAAATGCTTTATATAATTACAATATTATTCTTGGGTGCAGCTCTTGTGAGTGGTCATGCAGCTCTAGCTTTGATTCTAGGTGTGGCGTTAACTTTTATTCAAAAATTACCTGCAGACTTTTTCTCTAAAAAAATTGGATCCAAAGTTCTTCAAACTGGAATAGTACTTTTAGGTGGGAGCATAAGCTTGCCTACGGTAATAGAATTAAATGGATCTTATTTGCCTTGGATCTCCCTTTTTGTAGTGACAACTTTCTCAGCAGGCATAATTTTAGGTAAATTGCTGGGTGTAGATAAAAAGCAGGCTTATCTTTTGGCCTCAGGAACTGCTATATGCGGTGGAACAGCAATAGCTGCAGTTGCACCAGCTATAAAAGCAAAGCCAGAAGACCTAACAACTTCTTTAAGTATAGTTTTTTTGCTCAATGCTATAGCCGTTATAACTTTTCCTCTCGTAGGTTTGTGGCTGGGTTTAACCCAAGAAGAATTTGGAACCTGGGCTGCTTTAGCGATCCATGACACTGCTTCTGTAGTTGGAGCTGCTTCGGTTATGGGTTTTGATTCTGTAGAGGTTGCTGCAACACTTAAACTTGCTAGAACATTGTGGATTGTTCCTTTAGTAATATTTTCAGCTTGGTATTTTTCATCCGACAAAAAAGGTTCTGGTTTTCCATTGTTTATAGTCTTTTTTATCATTGCCGTTATTTTGAACACACTTATGCAGCCCAATGAAGATGTGGTTCTTGCATTAAAAGTAATAAATAAGAATTTTTTATTAACGGGGTTATTCTGTATAGGAACTCAGATCGATAGAGATGCCCTTAAGTTAATATCATTAAAGCCTCTCATGTTGGCCCTTGCCCTATGGTGTGCCGTTATTCCAACTTCCCTATGGATAGTTACAACTATATAAATTAATGCCGTTGCAATTTCCTAATAATTCTAGTGTTTTCGTTCAAGGAGCAAGCGAAGGAATTGGGTTAGCCTTTGTTAAAAATTTTCTAAAAGACAAGAGGATTAAGAAGGTTATTGCCAGCTCCAGAAACCCACAAGACTCCGTTCTTTCAGATTTAATTCTAGAACATCCTAAAAAGTTAGAAATTTACAATTTGGATTTAGAAAACCAAAGCAGTATTAATGATTGCGCTGATCAAATACTAAAATTTAATCACGAACTTGACTGTTTACTAAACGTTTCAGGGTTGCTCCACAGCGATTTAATAAAACCCGAAAAGAGAGTGAGAGATTTAAATATAGACAACTTAAATAAGATCTTTTCTGTGAATACATTCGGTCCAATTATTCTTACGAGTAAGCTGCTACCTCTTTTAAAAGGACGTACACATTCCATAATCGCAAACATTTCAGCAAGAGTTGGAAGCATAGAAGACAACAGAAGTGGGGGTTGGCATAGTTACCGTTCCTCGAAGGCAGCGTTAAATATGCTGACTAAAAATCTTGCCATTGAGCTTTCTAGAAATAAGAAATTTAATACCCTTTGCGTTGCTCTTCATCCAGGTACCGTGGATACGGAACTCTCTAAACCGTTTTCAAAAAATACAGAACCCTCAAATTTATTTACTCCCAAAGAAAGTGCAGAGAATTTATTAAAGGTTATTAGCAGTTTAAGTATCGAAGACTCAGGCAATTTCTTTGACTGGTCAGGTAAACAGATTCCTTGGTAGTTGCTGAAAAAAAACTGAGTTTCTTTAATATGTTATTTTTAATAAACTTGCGGGTAAAGCCCTTTTATAAATTGAGGAAGCATCATGGAAAGAGAATTTGATTATGTGATAGTTGGAGCAGGAAGTGCCGGATGCGTTTTAGCTAATAAATTATCGGAAGAAGAAGACGTTAGAGTTATGCTTATAGAAGCAGGCGGTAAAGACACTAATTTATTCATTCACATGCCTTCAGGGTATTCTCAGATAGTTCCTGAAGCAAACAAACAAAACTATGGTTTTGAAACCGAGCCAGAGGAAACAACTTCTGGGAGGAAAATGTATTGGCCAAGAGGAAAAGGCTGGGGAGGATCTTCTTCGATAAATGCCATGGTTTACATAAGAGGACACGCTTCCGATTACGATCAGTGGCGCCAACTTGGCAATCCCGGTTGGTCTTATGACGATGTTTTGCCTTATTTCAAGAGAGCTGAGAGCTTTCAAGGAGACGGCGACTCCGAATACCATGGTTTTGATGGACCCTTATCGGTTAAAAAATCAGATACAACCGAAGACTTGTTATTGGATAAATTTATAGAAGCAGGTGAACAAGCTGGATTTCCATTGACCAGTGATTTTAATGGTAAGCAACAAGAAGGTTTCTCGCGTTATGAGCACACTATAAAAGGCTCCAAGCGTTGCAGTTCAGCGCAAGCATACTTGCATCCAGTTTTAAAAAGAAAAAATCTGTTCACGGAGACAAACTTGACGGTAGATAGGGTAATTTTCGAAGGAAAAAAAGCTACAGGAATAGAGTGCTTGGTAAAAGGTGAGAAAATAATATTTAAAGCAAACAAAGAAGTAATCTTGTCTGCAGGGGCAGTTAACTCTCCTCAAATATTAATGAGAAGTGGAATTGGAGACTTAGAGGATTTATCGCCTCACGGAATTTCAGTTGTTAATGAATTAAAAGGAGTAGGAAAAAACTTACAGGACCACATAGGAGTGGTCAGTCAATTTGCGTGCACTCAACCTGTAACCTTACATAGATCTGCCACTAAATTCAGAACGGCTTTGGCGGGTATTCAATATTTATTATTAGGTACCGGAGATGCTGCAAATCCTCCAACGGCAGGAGGAGCTTTTATTAAGTCGCATCCAGATAAAGAAATTCCAGACATGCAAATACACTATGTTTCGGTTGCTGTTCCAGATGTCCATGGCAGGGCAGACATACCAATGGAGCATGGATTTAGTTCTATAGTTTATGCATGCAGACCTCAAAGTAGAGGTCATTTAACGTTGAAAAGCTCCAATCCTGAAGACGCACCTCTGATGTTCCCCAATTACTTATCGGAAGAACAGGATTTGATCGATACCCGTAATGGTTTTCGTGAAACCCGACGAGTGTTTATGCAAGAAGCTTTTGATGACTACAGAGGAGAGCAGTTAAAGCCTGGTTTGGACATAAACATAGACGACGATCAAGAGTTGGACAGATGGATAAGAGAAACTGGCGAAACGTTGTACCACCCAATAGGGACTTGTAAGATGGGTTCTGACAGTATGTCGGTAACCAACGAACACGGACAAGTTCATGGCATTAGTGGATTAAGGGTGGTTGATGCCTCTTTGATGCCTACTTTGATTGGTGGAAACACAAACGCTCCTACGATAATGATGGCAGAAAAAATTTCTGATCACATCAGAGGAAAAAATTTCTTACAGTCGGATACGTAAAGCAGTTCAAAAAAAATAGCTTCACTTTTTTCTTCAAATTAATTTTTAGAATTCATAAGTATTTATTGACCAAGGATGTAGACTTAAATAATTAAACAAAAATAATTTAGGTAAATCGTATGAAATTTAATAGCTCGCTGTTTTTAGTGCTTTTCTTCTTTTCTCTCAACGGGAATGCTCTTGGAGCACCCGAACCAATGACCCAAGAAGAATTCGATAACCTCTTTGAAGAAATTTCTAACTGGGGACGATGGGGAGCTGAAGATGAGCTCGGTACTCTTAACACCATTACTGCAGATAAGAAAATAGAAGCAGCTAAGCTCGTGCTGAAAGGAATCTCAGTTTCACTAGAACTCCAACTTAACAAGAAAGCTGATTTGGTAAATCAAAAACCGTTCGAACATGAAGTGTTCGAGTTTGGTGGAGAAGAAGCTTTTGAAGGAATGGACATGAGTGGCCTGCCTCAAGCCGCTGGAGATGTTTTTAAAATTGACTACCACGGTTTTGGTCATTCACACATGGACGCTTTGCCTCATTTTGCTCTTGGGGGAAAAATGTACAACGGATTTGCTTTTGAACCAAACATACCGGATGGCTTTGAGAGATTGGGCATAGAAAATATAGGCAAAGAAGGTGTCTTCACAAGGGGTGTCTTAATAGATCTGCCAAAATATTTTGGAATAGACTTTTTAGAACCTGGTGAATCAATCACGATAGAAGACCTGGATGCTTGGGAGCAGGCAACAGGAACGAAGATTGAATCTGGCGATGCCGTCTTCATAAGAACTGGCAGGTGGGTAAAAGTAGAAAAGGATGGTCAATGGAACTTTATTGAGAAAGCTGCAGGAGTGCATGCTACGGTTTCAAAATGGTTAAAAGACAGAGACGTTTCTGTGATTGGTTGTGACGGCGTTTCGGACGTAATGCCTTCAGGAATCCTTAACAAACTCAACCCTTTTCATGAGCTGGCCATTGTCAGCTTAGGCATGCCAATTTTTGACAATCTTGACCTTGATCGATTGGCTGAAGTTTCTACACAAGAAGGAAGGAATACTTTCCTGTTTGTTGCTGCTCCATTAAGAGTGGAAGGTGCAACCGGTTCACCGCTTAACCCATTGGCCATATTTTAGAGAGTTTACTCTTTTATAATTTCTTGTATAAAAGCGGTTTCGGCTTCATCAAAAGCCGAACCGTCTTTTCTTAAAATATCATGGAACCAAATTTCTGGTTCTGGAATTTGATCTTCTGACGATAAGAAAACACCCTCTTGCTTCAACTTCTGCAACTCCAGAATGGTTGCCCATCCAAAATGGGTCTGACTCTTTCCCGCTACCAAACCCCAATTACAGCAACCGACATTGTGTTTCTTAAAGATTGGCATGCTGTATTGGAAAGTTGTACCAAATTCTCTGGCCATGTATTCGGTGCAAATCAGGGGCCTATTAGTAGTTTGGAGTCTCTTGATGGTTTCTTCCAATTTATTGCCCTCGTAAGTGTGGAAGGTAATAACGTCCGAATTTATTGTGTTGATGTGAATAATCTCTTCTCCAACAGAACCGTCTAAGCAAGCAGAAAGAGGTTGCGAAGGTCTAATTTCATGAGCCCATTCCCATGCAAGTTTGAGTAAAGTTATACTTTTCTCTCCAACACCAAGCTGTCCAGGTTCGTTGTAAATATCCCACATCAAAATTCTTTCGTCATCTTTGTAGTGGGTAAGAAGACCTTGAACAAAATCTTTTAGTCTTTTTATTTCAGAAGGTTGAGCGGTGCCATCGTAAATTGAGTGAACAACTTCTCTGCCGGGACTTTGCTTCCAGCCCGAGTTATGAACGCCTTTTACCGGACGTGGCTGAATGCCTAATTTAGGATAGGGGCGGTGGCAGTCATCAAACAGAACCAGTATGGGTCGTATTTTGTGAACAGAACAAATTTCCAATACAGTATCCAGAGTTTCACAAAATTCTCTTGAAGAATCTTTCCACAGCAAGTCGTGTAAATATATTCTAAGCGTATTAAATCCCAACTCCGATGCCCATTTAATTTCTCTGGTGAGTGTTGGCTCGTCAAAAGTATCACTTTGGAACATTTCCAATTGGTTGATTGCCGAACTGGGAAGAAAATTGCATCCTACCAACCAAGGTTGTTTTACGTACCAATCTTTTGCTTCCTCTTCAGTCCATATTTTCATTCGATAAGGGTAGCAGATAAGTTCTATTTAAATACAGCAGGTATATAATTTATTCATGAATAAAAATGTATTTTTTTTAATGGTGTGTGTGTTTCTGTTTTCTTTGTCTTCTTTTTCTTCAGAGAAGAAGACCTTTGATCACCAAGGCCTTGAAAGAACTTACTTAGTGCATGCACCTGATAAGATAAACCAAGGCACGTCTTTGGTTGTGGTAATTCATGGATACACAGGTTCAGCAGAAACGATAATGGCTTACTCCGGTATGAACGCACTGGCGGATAAAAATAATTTTGTAGCCCTATACCCACAAGGCACAATTGATGCGCAGGAAAATGCCTTTTTTAACGTTGGGTACTCATTCCATTCAAGTTCAGAAGTAGATGATGTCTCCTTCATAGAAGCGTTGGTGTTGACCCTGCAAAAAGAGTACGAATTAAACCCAAAGAATACTTTTGCAACAGGTATGTCGAACGGAGGTGATATGAGTTTTCTTTTGGCGTGTAAAAAATCTGATTTGTTTGCGGCGGTAGCTCCCATTGCAGGAGTGATGATGAAAAGCACATTGGAGTCTTGTAAACCGTCCAGAAATATTCCACTATTTCAAATAAACGGTACGCAAGATGAGATTTCCCTTTTTGAAGGAGATATTGATGACAATGAAGGTTGGGGACCTTATTACGACACGCCTTCTACCTTGGCTTTCTGGGTGAAGCAACACGAACTCAATCAAAAACAGTCCATTCCCTTAGAAGACAAAGACCCTTCGGATGGAAGCAGCATTATTTTTGAGAGATATTTTTCAAAAGACAATCAGAAGGAGATGTGGTTCTATAAAATAGAAGGGGGCGGACACACTTGGCCGGGATGGAAAGCCGGCATCAGCTGGTGGAAGAATCCTTTGCTTTGGTATTATTTGCCGCTTGGGAACAACGACATCAATGCATCCGAAGAAGTTTGGTCATTTTTTGAGAGGTACGTAGAGCAATGAGCAGTATTAAAGTAAATGACTTGGATGTTTATTTTGAGCGAACCGCAAAAACAAACAGCGGTCCTCTGCTTTATATAGGGGGCACAGCAGGTGATCTAAGGGTTAAACCAAATATTCTAGACTCTTCGTTAGGAAAAACTTTTGAAGTTATTGCTTACGATCAGAGGGGTTTGGGTCAAACCTCTAAGCCTGAAGGAAATTACACCATGCAGAACTATGCTGATGATGCTGCAGGCTTATTGGACGCACTGGGAATTGAACAAATATCCGTCTTGGGTGTTTCGTTTGGTGGAATGGTTGCTCAAGAATTTGCATTGAGGCATCCGCATAAAGTTACTAAGCTTGTTTTGTCGTGCACGTCTTCTGGAGGAGCCGGAGGTTCCTCTTATCCTCTTCATGAATTGGATTCTATAGAGGGAGAAGAAAAAATAGAAAAAGTTCTTAAACTTTATGACCTCAGGATTACGGACTCTTGGATTAAAGAAAATCCAGAGACTTGGAAGCAAATTAAAAAAGCTGCTGCAGAAAAAGGAATGGATAAAAAATACGCACCAAATGTTTTAAAGCAATTGAATGCAAGAAAAAGTCACGACACTTTTGAAAAGTTGAGTGAGATCACAAAACCCGTTCTTATTACAGGTGGAAAATACGATGGACTCGCTCCAATGAAGAATATGCAAACGCTCCAAGAGCTTATCTCGGGAAGTGAACTGAAGTTTTACGAGGGAGGGCACATATTTTTAGCAGAAGACCCTCTTGCCTTTAAAGACATAGCGGAATGGCTCTTAAAATAAATCTTTCTTATAATGGTCAAACCTATTCAACTAACAGAGGATTAAATATGGACATGTACTCTTCTTTACAGATTTTAATTTCGGGCCTGGTCTCAGGACTCATTTTGTTTCAATCCGTTTTTGTAGCACCAACGGTATTTACTACTTTGAACGAAGAAAATAGAGCGCCTTTTTTAAGAACGGTTTTCCCAAAATTGTTCAAGGCGATGATAGCGGCCGGATTAATCTTTTTGGTTATAACGTTCATTCAAGCTCCAGAATCAATGGCAACTTATCTAGTAGGCACCATTACGCTCCTTGCTGGAATTGTTTGCAACTCTATTATCCCAGCCACAAACAAAGCACGAGACGAAGGCCACGACACAATGTTCTCCCTGTTGCACAGATTGAGTGTTGTTCTAACGGTTCTAACGCTTCTTGTTAACCTGTTGTGGGTTTTTATTTAACCGGATCGATAGGGGTGGGACAAACCGTGTCTCTTTCAATCAGCTCAGCAGCCAAAAGACAGAGATCCTCTCTGTACAGTTCAGAGTAGATCTGAATACCGGTTGGTAAGCCATCCGACACACCCATAGGTAAAGACACAGAAGGCAGGCCTAGGCAATTTCCAGGTGCAATGAACTTAAAACTCTCTTGTAAAACCTCTATGCCTTTTTCAGGATCTAGGTCTGTGTCAATTGGCCAAGGCAAGTTGCACCAAGTAGGCCCTATGCAGACTTGATATTTGGTTAAAAAAGCAGACCAAAGACGTCTGAGTCTTCTTCTTTCTATTAAAGCCTGATCGAGGTTTAGATCGTTAGATAAAAAAGGCTCAGCAAAACGATGCAAGTAAGCCGCGGTTTCAGGTTTGAATACCTCTTCAGGCATTCCATCAAGCATCCCACTGTTTAAAACGGTTCCCCAAATCTCATAAACTCGTTCAACTTCTGGAGCTTCTACTTCCTCAATTGACCACCCATTGCTGGACAATATTGAGCCGGCTCGATCTATTTCTCTTTTGGTCGCATCTGGAAGAGTGCAGTTGGCAAATTCTTTGACCAATGCCGCTTTCGGTTTTTCTGGAATGGGACCTGATAATGGAGTATTCACTGACTGTGGGTCATCAATATGCCTTCCCGCCATTATTGACAAACCGGTTCTTAAATCTTGCACCGACCGAGCCATGGGCCCATCCGATAAAAAAGCTCCAGAAATTCCCATGTCTTCAAAGCCAGCAACGGAGTTTACAAAAGGTATGCGCCCAATTGAAGGGTTTAGTGACGCTATGCCACAACAGTAAGCAGGATTCCTAAGAGAGCCACCGATGTCATTGCCCAGACCAAAAGGGCTCATTCCTGTAGCTATCGAAGCTGCCTCTCCACCACTTGAGCCACCGGGCGTCAGTCCTTTGTTCCAAGGATTAAATGTTCGACCTCTTAAAGGATTGTCTGTATCAAGACGCATTCCCATTTCTGGTAAATTGGTTCTTCCTATGGGTATTGCTCCTGCTCCAAGCATGCGATCTACAATCGGTGCGTTTCTTGGCGGCATGGATTCAGCCAACAGAGGAATGCCATTGGTTGTAGGAGTTCCTACAAAATCTATATTCTCTTTTATTGTAAAAGGCACACCATGAAATGGTCTTTTTCTGTCTTCTTTACTAGCAGAGTCTGCCTCATCTGCCATTTTCAGGGCTGAGTCTTCTAAGGTTATGGTGATGGCATTGATGTCAGGATTGACCTCTTTTATTCTATTGAAATGAGCTTCAACTATTTCTTTGCTCGACGTTTCTTTAGAACGAACCATCTCTGCTAGTTCGGTTGCGCTCTTGTTACATAAATTGTCCATAATCTCTCCAAGTAAAATTTTCTTTCTGAAACTATAATGCTATAAAGTTAAAAATACCACAGCCTCCTTAGCTCAGTTGGTAGAGCAGAAGACTCTTAATCTTTTGGTCGTTGGTTCGAATCCAACAGGGGGCACCAGTCTTTTAAATTTCTGAAAGGATTTGTTCACATGTTCACTATGTCTATATATAGTGAATATCGTAATTAATTTGAAGGAGTCAAAATGATAAAGGCTGAAGATGTAGGAGTTTCAACAGAGCGACTGGAGCGTATTGGAGAAACAATGCGCAGATTAATAGACGAGAAGAAGATTCCAGGAACGGTAAGTCTGGTAGCCAGGAAAGGTGAAATAGTGCATTTTGAAACCAATGGGTTGCGAGACGTAGAAAGAAACTTGCCGATGGAGAAAGATACAATTTTTAGGCTCTATTCCCAATCAAAACCGGTAACGGGTGTGGCTGTGATGATGTTATTTGAAGAGGGCCATTTTTTATTAACGGACCCTGTATCAAAATATTTACCAGAATTTGCAGACATGGAAGTTTACAAAGGCGAGGGCGAGACGGAGCCTGCGCTTCCAATAACCATCCAGCAACTTATGACACACACTTCTGGGTTGACCTACAGCTTCCTGCCTTCGCCGGTCGCAGCCATGTATGCATCTGCAGGCGTTGATGCAAGCTTAGGAAGAGATGCAACAGAAGCCAATCCAATGTTCTCTCAAGGTAAAAATGAAAAACCAATAAACCTAAAAGAATGGAGTGAATCTCTTACAAAACTTCCTCTGATTTGCCAGCCAGGCACCGCTTGGAATTACAGTGTTGGCATGGATGTTCTTGGGCGTTTGATAGAGGTAATTTCTGGAAAAACTTTTGGAGAATTCTTAGAAGAGAGAATATTTTCTCCATTAGGAATGGTGGACACCGGTTTTTATGTTCCCGAAGAGAAAGTGAATAGATTTGCGGCGAATTATTTTCCTTCAGAAGATGGTTCAATGAATCTTATGGACGATCCTGCTGAGAGCAACTATGGAATAGATCCTGATATTGAATCAGGCGGAGGAGGTCTCGTAGGAACGGTTGGGGATTATTTTAAGTTTGCTCAAATGCTTGCAAATAAAGGCGAATACGAAGGAAAAATATATTTGGGTAAAAAGACGGTTGAATTCATGATGTCCAATCATTTAACTCCTGGATTTCCTGATGATCCATTGACTTCATTGTGGGGAACGTTAGGCAATGGTCAGAGAGCCTGGGGAATTGGTTTTGGGCTAACAGGTATGGTAATTACCAATCCTGCAACCGCAGGGCTGCCAATGTCAAAAGGAACTTATGGTTGGGGAGGTGCAGCGAGTACGCACTTTTGGGTAGATCATGAAGAAGACTTGGTTGGAATTATTCATACTCAGCTTTTACCAGATGGCACGTATCCTGTTCAACAGCTTATGCAGCTAACAACTTATCAGGCAATTATAGATTAAAGGTTTGCTAAAAAGCTTTTAAGCTTCGTAGACGCTTTGTTCAAAGTCGCGAAGTGTTTTTTGCGCACCATCTTCCAAAAAAGGGAGCATTTGCATCATTATTAAGCCTGCAAGGTTGTTCTTTTTATCAAGCCAGAAGAACGAGTTAAATAATCCAGCCCAGCCTGCACTTTTTGCCGGCCTACCGTTAACTGCATCTGACGCATTTATCATAAAACCAAAACCCCAAGGCTTTTCTGTCTCAGGAAAAAAATTTACATCATTAGAAATTGCTGCTGAAGTTGTTTTCATGGTCTTCATAAACAAAGTTCCGGTTTGATTAGAAGTCATCATGTCTATAGATTCTTGTCTCAAAACTTTTTCTTTCACTGAAGGACCGCTTAAAAACAACTGTAGGAATTTTGAGTAATCTGAAATTGTAGAGTTTAGATTCCCTCCACCAGAATAGAATGCAGATTTTTCAGGTCCTTCAAAGGGGAGCTCTAAGTAACCGTCACCGTTTCTTGAATACACTTTTACCATTCTGTCTCTGATCTCTTGCGTTGTGTCGTAAGAGGTATCGGTCATCTCCAACGGTTCAAATACGTGTTTTTGCATGTATTCTTGAAGAGATAAATCCGACAATTTCTCAATCAACACACCCAGCCAGTCAATGCCTATACCGTAATCCCAATTCGAACCAGGATTGAATACCAGAGGCGCTTTAAGAAAATCTGAGTTTGCTGAAAATAAGGTAGCCAATTCACCTTTTGCAATTAATTTAGAAATATTTTCATTCCACATCTCATAACTAAAACCAGAAGTGTGGGTGAGCAAGTGTGCAATCGTTATGTCTGTAGAAGGTTTTGAATATACAGGATTGTCGTTGTTATCAAAGCCATCAATTATCTTTAAATCACCAATTTCTGGAAAAAACTCTTTTAATTTTGAATCCAACTTTAGTTGCCCCTGCTCGATAAGCTGAAAGATGCAGACTGAAGTTACAGCCTTGGTCATTGAAGCAATTCTAAAAATAGCGTCATCTTTCAAAGGGGTTTTCAAATTAAAATCAGAATAGCCAAAATTACCTCTGTACAGAGTTTGATCAGAAGATAAAACGGCTGCAGCTATTGCCGGTACCTGGTTTGTTTGAAACGCTCTATCTAAGGTCTCATCAATTCTTTTTTTATTGATGTCCATATTCCTTATTTCAGTTTTTAGAAAGAGCTAAATTTTTCTAAATGGTAATCGGAGTTGCCAAACATAGAATCAATAACAAGCAATCTTTTAAAGAAATGACCAACTCTTAATTCTTCGGTAACTCCCATGCCTCCATGAAGTTGGACAGCATTTTCACCTACAAAAATACCAGCTTTTCCTATCAAATGCTTGAGGCCATGAATGGTTTTTTGAGCAGCTTCAGGATCTTGTACAATCTCCATGGTTGCTCTAAACAACATGGATTTGCATTGTTCGTATTCCATAAACATATCCACCATGCGATGTTGAAGGACTTGGAACTCTGATAACGCATGATCAAACTGTTCCCTTTGTTGAGTGTAATCAACCGTATCTTTATAAAGCACCTCCATAGCACCAACCGCTTCGGCACTTAAGGCCAGTATGGCGTCATTTGCTACCGCTTGAAGTATTTCGAATCCTTTATCCACAGAACCAATCACTCTTTCTTCTTTTACCGAAACGTTCTCTAGAGTTATTTCAGAAGCTCTCAATCCATCTACGGTTGGAAAGTTTTCTCTGGTTAATCCTTCCGCATCTGCATCAACCAAGAAAAGGGTAATGCCTTGCTGATCCACTTGGCCGCCGCTAGTCCTTGCAACAACAACTATTTGCTTAGCCGATTCGGCATTTTGAACCATGGATTTATGACCATTAAGTATGAAGCTATTCCCTTCTTTTCTTGCAGAAGTTATTACATCATCTAAATCAAAACGACTTTGTGGTTCTGCATAAGCAAAGGACAATTGTCTTTTACCTTCAATCAGTTCAGGTAAGATTTCAGCTTTAAGAGCATCAGAGCCACCTCGCTTGATGGCGCCTCCACCCATAACCACACTTGCCAGGTATGGCTCAAGAACCAAACCTCTTCCAAATTGTTCCATTACGACGAGTGTATCTATTTGATTCCCGCCGAAACCACCATCGGATTCTCCAAACGGCAACCCCAACCATCCTAATTCAGCCATTGAGTTCCAGTATTCAGCACTGTAACCACTCTCTTCTGCACTCAGTTTAATCCTGGTATTTAGATCGTAATTATCTTGCACAAAGCGTTCGACACTTTGCTGGATCATTTTTTGTTCTTCTGATAATTCAAAGTTCATTTTATGACCTTTTGGTTAGTCCAAGAACTTTCTTGGCAACAATATCTTTTTGAACTTCGCTGGCACCACCATAAATAGTGAAATAACGACTGTTCAGATAACCTTGAGTTCCGCCTTTTGCAAAAGGAAGACCAACCGGTTTGTCTGACCAAGCAGACGAATAAATACCACTAGCTTCAACCGTTAATTTTTCAATTCTTTGTTTTATTTCAGTACCCTTCAGTTTAAGAATAGAAGATTCCGGTCCAAGTTCTCCGCCAGCAGATGCAGACGCTAGGCTTCTTAATTCTGTAAATTCGGTTGCCATTATGTCTATTTCCAATTCAGCAATTTTAGCCTTGTAACTAGAATCATCCATTAAATTACCGTTCCCTCTCACCACAGACCTTGCACTGTCTTTTAGCTTATCAAGAGCAACCAGGGATCTAGACAGACCGGCCAAGCCAGTCCTTTCATGTTCCAAGAGTCCTTTTGCATAAGTCCATCCTTTACCTTCTTCACCAATTCTGTTTTCAACAGGAACCTTTACATCCGTAAAGTGAACGGTATTGACGGTATGTGCTCCTCCTAAAGTTATGATAGGTTTAATCTCAATTCCCTCTTGTTTCATAGGGAAAAGTAAAAAAGTTATTCCTTTTTGCTTAATGCCACTGTCATCTGTCCTAACTAAACAAAATATCCAATCAGCAACGTGAGCTAAGGTCGTCCACATTTTTGAACCGTTGACTGTGTAGTAAGTTCCGTCTTCAGATAAAACTGCTTTGGTTTTAAGATTGGCTAAATCAGATCCAGCTCCTGGCTCTGAGTAACCTTGACACCAATTAACCGTCCTTGCTCTTATGTCTGGAAGAAATCTTTCTTGTTGTGCTTCATTGCCATATCCCATAACTATAGGAGCTAACATGCCCAAACCAAAAGGGATATCAAAAGGAACATTCTCTACCGCCGTTTCTTGCTCCCATATGTAGTGTTGAGTTGGGGTCCAACCTGGTCCACCAAATTTTTCTGGCCATTTAGGAACGTCCCACCCACCTTTTTCTTTTGCCTTTGCAAACCAATCATTTCTCCATGAGAAATAGTCTGCACCTTTCTCCATTCTGTTCTCTTTAAAGAACCCTCTTACGTCTTCTCTAAAGGCAATATCTTCAGCGCTAAGCTCTATGTCCATAATTTTTTAGTATTGTGAATTTTTAAGAGTATGAATCTTAATGATTTTTAGGATAGATTTCTAGGAAGAACTTAACTATTTTGTATTTGATTAAAGGTAACAGAAAAATTTAGAAATCCACTTGTAACTTAAAGGACAGAAAAATTAAACGCCTAATTCTTAAAGAAAAAGTTCTATTCAATCCTAAAATTCTGAAAATAATTAAAGATATCCTGCAGTTTTGTGTCTCTTGCCGTTCTCATTTTATCGGTTGCTCCAATGTTGAGAGGTTCACTGCCCCTACCAAATATAACAATTCTTGGAATTCCTTCTTCTTTTTTTACTCCAGCAACCTCAAGCAGTTCCATATTGATATCGTAATCTCCTACATCCACATGGAGAACAGAGAAATATTTGTCTAGGTATCTTTCGATGGTTGGGAGTTTCAGGGTGGCTTCAAGAATTCTGCAATCAGGGCACCAGTTCGCTCCGAATATTATGATGGATTGATGTCCTTTTTCACTTTTATTAATAAAACTCCTTACCGCTGACTCTCCAATCTCCCGCCTTTCATAAGGCAGCGGTAGTGGAGACACAAGTGTTTCATTTTCATCAAGGGTAATGTATTCAGCTGCCATAATATTTGTTCCTAAGATTGCAATCAGGATAAAAATCTTCCTTTGAATTCGACTCATAATATTCTCCACTTTCCGGATTTTTTGAGAATATTAATTCCGTTTTAGCCTTTTATTTTACATCGTGGCAATAGGATCAAATCGCGATGAACAGAATATACACGTTGATTAAAATTTAGACAACATTTTGTAAATTTATTTGTGCCTTAATTTCAATGCCAGCTGATCAGATTTTTTAAGATTCTTTATTACCAAGTCGTATGAATTATCAATCATGCCCTCAATCTCCTCACTGGGAACACTTTCATCAAGTAAAACAGTATTCCAGTGAGTCTTGTTCATGTGATAACCAGGAATAACCGAATCGTAGATTTTTCTTAGAACGATTGATTCATCAGGGTCTGCTTTTAGATTTATTCTATCCACTCCATCTTTATGAGTTAAGAGACCAAACATTTTTCCTTTAATCATGAAGACATTGATGTCTTCACCAAAGGGAAATTCTTCTGAAGATTCAGGTAATGAGATGCAATAAGTTTTTACTTCTATAACATTCATTAAGGCTTTATTTCATCAGCAACCCAGCTTATTGACCAGTTGTGACCGAGTCTTTTCCCTCTATAAAGTTCTGGCAGCCTTCTGACATTACTACCTTCTAAGTCAATCGTCTGAGGGTCTGTTTTTAGATCTTTATAGGCATTGTCTAGAGCTTTCTGAGTTCTCCATTCAAAGAACTCAACATTGTTTGAAATGAAGTTAGGCTTTTCATAATTGCATTTTAAATTTAATCTTGAGATACCTGCCAAGGGTCCTGCAACAGAATGAATTTCTGCAGGGACGTTTAACTTCCACCTTTCTGCAAACATGGAAACCAGCAAGCCACCGTAGCTGTGACCCATAATTATTACTTTTTCAATCTTGGTATTTTCTTTAATTAATTTCTTAATTGAATTGTTTAGAGAAAGAAAAGAGGGATTTGGACAATCACCATCATCCCATCTGTAAAATAATGTAAGCGTTTTGTCATCGTCTAATGTTTTAAGTGGATAGATCCATTCGTACCCTCTGCTGTTACTCCCGTGAACAGCAATTAATATTTTAGTTTCTTCTTTTGTACTTGGCTCTAATAGATTTAAACCCATTTTGACTGCCATGAGATTTCTACCAGACTCTTCAAAACCTTCTTTCGAGTCTAGTTCGGCAAGCCAGGGGTAAGGCCTCTCATTTGAACAAGAGAATAAAATAACAGGGAATAGAATTATTAAAAGTGTTCTCAATTTTACTTTGGGCTATTTACCAGCAAGTTTATCAAACATGCCGAGCGTTTTTTCATCAAGACCAGCTTCTTCGGCATCATCTCTCATTGTCTTATAGGCATAAGGGTGAAGTGCTTTTTTTCTCGTGTGTAAAAAATAAACAACAAAGCCCCATACATTAAGAGACAAACAAAGAAGCAGAACTCCAGGTCTGATCAAGTCCCAAAAGAAGATTAACATTAGAATCTGCAGTGTGGTTTCGGGTTTTGTTAAAAACACAACAGTAAGACCAAGTCTGCCTGGCATCAAAGTAATCCAAAGCAACATCATTATTAAGGCTAAACTAACAAATATTAATTCAAGTTCAAATCTTGTTACAGCTCCTTCCAGGATGCCATTCAATGCAACAAAACCCAGCAAAAAACATACAGATGCATGCATTTTGTAACCAACCGTTTCTTTCATGACCAAATAGCTGTTTAATTTTCCGTTCCTTTTTACCCAAGGCTTCTCTTCTCTGAAAGAATCTAATATTTCAAAAAGCCCTATGCCCATATAAACAATTAATTCAACCCACAAGATACCTCTAAGCAAAGGTGTTAATTCTAAAATATCATTCGCTCCCATATCCGCTCCTAATTTAAATGTTTAATGTATCAATTATTTTTATTATTATCAGTTTGTTTGTGCATTACATGGAGTAAATTATGGATATTGAAATCTTAGAAAAATTAAATAAAAAAGCTGCAGGGCCCTCCATGAAGTTTTTTGATTTAAAGTACGTAAATCAGGACGATGAATTCATAAGGTTCATCGCTTCTTTTCCAGAAGAGTCAGCAAATCCAATGGGTTTTGTTCAGGGCGGAATGATTGCCGCTGTTCTTGATGATGCAACTTCTGTTGCTATGATATCTGGCTACAACGGAAAGATGGCACCCCTCAGTACTAATCTGAATATTTTATTTCACAGACCTCTTCCTTTAGGAGAAGCTAGTATTGAGGTAAAAGTAATAAAGCTAGGAAGAAGAAGTGCCACTGCGGAAGGGAGAATTTTTTCCTCAGATCATAAGTTGGTTGCGACACTGATGCACACTGCTCAACCAGTAGACAGACCTCCCCAATAAGGTAAAATTTAAACTAGGAGAATTTTATGAAACCAGTATGTTTAGTTTTAGGAGCAGGCGCAGGAATAGGGGGCACGGTTGCAGCGAAGTTTGCTAGAGAAGGTTACCACTCTTGCTTGTGCCGCAGGTCAGATCAAGCGGGCCTTGATAAATTAGTAAAAGGTATTGAAGATGAAGGCGGTTCGGCAAATGGATACCTGATCAATGCCATCGAAGAGAATGCTCTTGAAGAATTGATTGCCAAAGTTGAGTCAGAAGTGGGTCCTATTGAAGTATTTGTTTATAATTTAGGCGCTCAAACTGGAATGAAACTTTTAGATAAAACCTCTTTAAAAGAGTATGAATGGGGCTGGAGAATGGCAAGCCTCGGATTATTTAGAGTGGCAAAAGTGCTTTGCCCCATTATGAAAGACAGAGGAAAAGGAACAATTCTTGTAACTTCTGCAACTGCGGCCATGAGAGGAAATGCGACTCAACATTCTCATGCAGCCGCTATGGGCGCTAGAAGAATGCTTTGCCAATCTTTAAATGCAGAATTTTCATCAAAAGGCATACACGTTGCTCACATAGTGGTTGATGGCGCAGTAGATGCCCCGGATACTTTGGGTAAGATGTTAGGGCCTGAAATGTACCAAAAACTAAGAGAGACTAAAGGGCTGGAGCATGATGGTCTTTTGCTCCCTAAAGAAATTGCTGAAACTTATTTTCATTTGGCGCAACAACACAGATCTGCTTGGACTCACGAAATAGATATAAGAGCATTTTCAGACTTGGCCTGGTGGAACCACAAGACCTCGTTAGAGGATTAAGAGATTCTAAATCTCGCTATCTGAATATCGTCTTCACCTAAATCAGCATAGTTGTCGTCAATTCGACCTTGAATGTATTCTTTCCAAGTAAAGGATTTGTAAAGATCGCTAACATCTGAAAGTCCTTTTATTGGCTTTAAGACGGCATCTCTTTTGGGGTTATAGAAATACGGGGTACTGTATCGAGGATCGTTGGTTCTTTGAAGCACTCTATGGATTGCAGCTACGTATTGATCATTTGTCCAAACTTGCATCGCATCACCAAGATTTACAACAATAGTGTCTTCTTCAGGCTGGACATCTATCCAACCAGATTCTCTTGATTTGGTCTGCAATCCTCCTGTCATGTCTTGCAAAAGAAGGGTCAGGATTCCTGGATCGGTGTGGTGATGTAAAGCCATATTTCCAAGTTGTGAAACCGTGCTTTGATCTTTCAAGTCAAGAGGATCACTCGTGGGGTAATAATTTAATCTAACGTTACTGGTTCTGGAATCTCCCAAAGGGAGTTCTGTCATTTGATTCCTCAATGCACAAAAAACCAGTTCCAAAGTTTTCTCTGCAACTTCGGAAGATCTTTTAAAAAATTCTTCCATGACCTGCCTAAAGTATTCGTGTTCTGGCCATTGATTGAGGTCTTCTCCATCCGGTTTGGGCTGCATGTAATCAAATACCTCTTTGAGGTCTCTTTTTTGTTTTGTTAGCTCTCTATCGTAGTAGCCAAGCGGAACAGTTTCTGTTCTCTTTATGCTTAGTTTGTTTTCTCTAGATTGACTAAAAAACCATTCAGAACAGCTCCACATTTCATTGATGACCTTCTGTATCCCATGATTTTTTAATAAGAAAAAACCATGATCACGGCAGGCCAGATCTAGCAATTTTAGTTGCGAAGGGTCAGCTGCCGCAGCTTCTAAGTCTATGGTAGGAACGTTACTGGTTTTCATGGCCAACAGCCTTGTGATCAAAATTGAAAACACGTTCAAAGGCATGCATTGCCTGCAGAACTTTTAAATCTTCTCTTTGGCCCCCTATAATTTGTAACGCTACTGGCATTCCAGAATTTAACAATCCAATAGGAACAACTCCAGCAGGATTTCTTGTCATATTGATGCCCATAGTAAAATCAACCCAAGCAGGTGTTTCTTCTCCATTTACTGAACCTTCTCCCGTCAATTTAGGAGCTTGTCCACAAGTTGCAGGAGTAATAATTAGTGGAGATTCTTTAAATGCTTCTTCCAATTGATAACCCAGTTTATGGCAAGCATCTATCGAGGAAGCGTAAGAGGCTCCGTCCATTTTCATTCCCATTTCAATAAAGACTCTTAGCAGTGGGTCTATTTTTTCATACTCATCAGTCCCAACTAAATGTTGCTGTCTTCTTGCACAAGCAGATGCCCAGAAAACCATCCAAGGCTCTACAGGGTTCTCATCCCAAATCTTATCTTTCTCTATGATGGTCACGCCCGCATCTTGAAGAAGACCTATAGATTCTTCGCAGGCAGTCCTGACTTCTTTGTCTAAAGTTGAAAAGCCCATTGTTGGTGACCAGATAGCAGTTTTAGGCAACTCTCCGGATAGTTGATTTGCCCAATTTGGACACCCGCCTTCAAGAGAAAATATATCCGTAGGATGTGCTCCAACACAAGCATCTAATGCTAGTGCATTATCCATGGTCGTATTTGCCATTGGCCCTTTGACCGTCAATAAACCTGAGCCAGGAGGGGTGGTTCCTCCTATAGGAATTCTTCCCTGTGAGGTTTTAATACCACTTAAACCACCAAGACTGGCAGGTATCCGGATGGACCCACCCCCATCGGAACCAGTTCCTAAAGGAATCATTCCTGCAGCCAGAGCTGCCGAGGTTCCTCCTGAAGAACCGCCGGAGGAATATTCAATATTCCAAGGATTCTTTGTTTCACCAAAAGGAAAATTATCAGTTTTTCCTTTGTGACCAAATTCAGGCGTATTTGTTTTTCCTAGAATAACGCAGCCCGCATTCCTTAATCTTTCTACCAAAATAGAATCTTCTGAAGCAGGTTTATCGTTAACGTGTAAGGCAGAACCAAAGGTTGTTACAAAACCTTTGGCGTCTTCTAAATCTTTGACCCCAATAGGTATTCCCGCTAACGGTCCAACATCATCACCTTTGGAAATTCTTTCATCTAAAGCCGAGGCCTGATTAAGAGCATCCTCTTGGTTGATGGCACAAAAGGTGTTCAAAACCTTATCATGCCTATCAATGTTGTCTAAGGCTGCAGCCGTCATTTCCTTAGCTGAAACCTCCTTAGATTTAACTTTGTTTACCAATTCCTTTATTGAATACTCTCTAAAATCCATTATTCGTCCCCTCAAATCTTTATGTTTAATACGCTTAGAAGATATTAGCATTGTTGATTGGTATTTGGAGAAAAACGAATACTAATTTCCTTTGCCATCGAAATAGAAAAAATCTACTATTTTAGAATAATATGTTGGTACTAAAAATTAGTTTGGAGATGGAAATAATGTAATATTATAAAAATTATTTAGTGAAAGTTTAAATTTTAAGGAGAGTTTAATTATGCATTTTGAACACACAGAAAAAACTAAAAACCTCATGAACTTGGTATCAAAGTTTATAGAAGACAACGTACGCCCTGCAGAAAAAGTTTATGCAGCGCAGATGAAAGGATTTAGAGATAGCGGTAATCCCTGGCAAGTACCTCCTGTAATTTACGAGCTAAAGGATAAGGCTAAATCCGAAGGGCTTTGGAATTTCTCTTTGACTGGAGAATTGGGTTACGGGCTTTCAAATCTAGAATACGCTCCTTTAGCAGAAATGATGGGGCCTGGTTGGATTCCAGATGTCTTTAACTCAGCAGCACCCGATGCAGGCAATATGGAAGTTCTAGCAAAATACGGAACAGACCAACAAAAAGATAAATGGTTAAAACCATTGCTTGATGGAACCATAAAATCAGCGTTTGCCATGACCGAACCCGCTGTTGCTTCTTCAGATGCAACAAATATTTCGAGTTCAATAGTTGCCGATGGAGATGACTACGTTATTAATGGAGAAAAATGGTGGACTTCAGGCTATGGAAGACCAGATTGCAGCTTTATGATATTCATGGGTGTGTCTAACCCAGACGCACCAAAACACCAAAGACAATCAATGATTATTGTTCCTAAGGACACACTGGGAATTAATCTGGAACGTTGGTTAACTGTCTATGGGTCAGATCATGCACCTAATGGTCATGCGCATTTAACTTTCAAGGATGTCAGGGTGCCAAAAGAGAATATGATCTTGGGGGAGGGCAGAGGTTTTGAGATTGCTCAAGGAAGGCTGGGACCTGGAAGAATACATCACTGTATGAAAATAATAGGTGGTGCAGAGACTGCTCTAAAACTTTTATGCGAAAGAGCTTCGTCTAGAATTGCTTTTGGCAAGCCCATAGCTGAGCTTGGTGGAAATTATGATGTTATAGCAAAATGTAGGACTGAAATTGAGATGTGCAGACTGTTGGTACTCAAAGCTGCATATATGATGGATACAGTTGGGAATAAAGTAGCCAAGAGTGAATTGGCGCAAGCAAAAGCTGAAGTTCCTATGATGGCAGTGCGTGTCATTGAACGCGCTATTCAAATACACGGTGGAGCTGGAGTATCTCAAGATACACCTCTTGCAGGCTTGTACAGTTCTATCAGATATTTAAGGTTAGGAGACGGACCGGATGAAGTTCACAGAAGGACAATTGCTTTAGCAGAACTCAGCAATTACATTGATTAATTTGAAGAGACGTTTGTACAGTTTTACAGGATAAGATCTTCCGATAAAGATTTCGTTACCTTTTTTTGAATCTCTTTGGTTCTAACATTGTATTTGGGGTGATCAATTCCTACAAACATTGTCATGCCCGCCCTGAAGTCTTTGATCATTAAATTACTAAACTCGAACCTTAAGAAATGAGTAACAGGGATATTTTCTTCGTTCGATCTCTCTATGTTTTTATCCGAAATGGCAAAGACTCTTTCATTTTCTCCAATTTGAATCCAAACCTTATCTTCTACCAGATGCATTTCTTCTAATCGCTTCTTTCTTATCTCTTCTTCTGGGAATTCAATCAACATAGTAGCTTTCAGATTAGTTCCATCAGGAATAAGAGGATTGCAGACATTTAGTTCTTCTTCGATATCTTTTGCTTCAAAGGTTTCTTCTATTCTTAACATTTCTTGAATCTGGTATTGAATAGTTTTTTTGTTTTCAAAAAGAAGGCTTACGTTTTCTCCTACTTGAATGAGGCGTTCTTTTTTTATTTCTATAACCTCTTCAAGGAGCATTTCTCGTTGCTCGCTATACTGTTCTAAATTTAATAAATCTTCTCTTCTTAAGGCTGTCATTAATTACTCCATTCTTAGGCTTTTCTCAATAATAAAATTGGGTGAGCACTATCTAATTTACTTTCTGAAACACGTCTTATCTGTTCTGTAGCTAATGAGCAGTCACTTATCATGTGTTTGGGTTGAGCTGCATCAAATTTCTTAGTAACCGCTTTTGCTATTTTGACAGAATTTTTATGTGAAGCCACAAGGAATGTGCATTATTTACAATGACATCATTAAGTTCCGAGGCAAAGTTTTAAACAGGCATCTTAATTTTCAGCGGCAAAAAACTTCTTACCTTGATTCATAGTAAATCTCTAATATTTCTTAGTTAAAATGGTGATTCAGTGCATTTTTAAATAAGTTTAGTAGCAATTCAGCACCTTTCATTCCTGGATATGTTGGTCGTAAAATAAGAGCAATCTCTCTGTGGGGCCCTAATTCATTTAAATGTGATTTTAATAAATCTTTATTAGCACTGAGCAATTGTGTGAGGGCCATGTGGGGTACTAACGTGCTGCCCATATTTCCCCGAACAAGTTGAATCAAAGTTACCAAGCTAGACGCTTTTACAATATGTTTGGTCTCATAAGAGATATTGCACGCATCAAGAATGTGATCTTTTAAGCAGTGTCCATCTTCCAATAACATTAATTCAGAATGCTCTAACTGAGCTGCTCGTATTTCTTGCTTACCCGCATGCTTGTTTTCATGATGAGCAATCCAATAAAAGTCTTCCTCCCAGAATTTTAATGAAATCAAGCCATCAAGGTCATAGGGCAGAGCTAGAATAGCCATATCCAATTCTCCACTTTTAACTTTTTCTACAATAATATTTGACTGACCTTCCTCTATTTTTAAGGTTAGGGCTGGAAAGTTCTTTTTGATTGGCGGCAAGACAATGGGTAGGAGGTAAGGGCTGATGGTTGGAATAATTCCAATTGAGACAAGATTGCCAAGAGGCTCAGCTTGATTTTCTGCTAACTTTTGAATGTCATGAACTTGTAATTGTATTGATTGTGCTTTTTGCAACAGCTCCTTTCCTAGGTTGGTAACAAAAACTTTTTTGTTATCTCTTTCAAAGACTCGGAATCCCAAAGATTTTTCCATTTCTGTAATCGCATTACTTAGAGTTGATGGAGAGACAAAGCAGGCTTGAGCAGCCTTCTTAAAATGCAGTGTTTTAGAGACAGCCAAAGCATAATCAATTTGCTTTAATGTGATCATATTCTTTCCTTTTATAATCGATAAAATCGAATATAACATTCGTATTTTATATATTTACCAATACATATGTTAACGATAAAGTTACAATATAAATATAATTTTTTATATGTATTTTAACCATTTCATATTTATTTTTGTGGAGGTAAATTTATGAATAACGATACTGAAGACAAATGTCCTGTAATGCACGGGAGCCTAGCAAGCAATAGTTCTACCGGCACATCAAATAAAGATTGGTGGCCTAATCAATTAAACATAAGCATCCTGCATCAGCACGATCACAAAAGTGATCCAATGGATGAAGGTTTTGATTATGGTGAAGAGTTTAATAAACTTGATTTTCAAGCTCTAAAAAAAGATCTTAATGATGTGATGACTGACTCACAAGATTGGTGGCCTGCAGATTATGGTCATTACGGACCGTTTTTTATCCGTATGACTTGGCATGCAGCAGGAACATACAGAACAGGCGATGGCAGAGGGGGCGGAGGAACTGGTGCACAGCGATTTGCTCCTCTTAATAGTTGGCCAGATAATGGAAACTTAGATAAGGCCCGAAGGTTGCTTTGGCCAATCAAACAAAAATACGGAAAACAAATCAGTTGGGCTGATCTTTTAATTCTGGCTGGAAACGTTGCCATTGAATCTATGGGCGGAAAAACATTTGGTTTTGGAGGCGGTCGAGCTGATATATGGGCACCTGAAGAGGACATTAATTGGGGCGCAGAAAAAGAATGGCTGACCAATGAGAGGTACACAGGTGAAAGAGATTTAGCCAACCCTCTTGGTGCAGTTCAGATGGGTTTAATTTACGTGAACCCTCAAGGTCCTGATGGAGATCCAAATCCTCTTGCCAGTGCTGTAGATATTCGCGAAACATTCGCACGCATGGCAATGAACGATGAAGAAACCGTTGCTCTTGTTGCTGGAGGCCATACTTTTGGTAAAGGCCATGGGGCAGGGCCTGATAGCAATGTCGGTACTGAGCCAGAAGGCGCAGAGATGGAAGAAATGGGCTTTGGATGGATGAGTTCTCATGCTTCAGGAAAAGGCAGCGATACCATTACCAGTGGATTTGAAGGTGCTTGGACTGCAAACCCTACTCAATGGGATAACGGATACTTTGATCTGTTGTTTGGCTATGAATGGAAGCAAGTTACCACCCCTGCTGGAGCCATTGTTTGGCATGCTGTTGATCCAAAGGAAGAGGACCTTGCTCCTGATGCGCAAAATGCATCAATCAAAGTCCCAACTATGATGACAACCGCTGATATGGCTCTTCGAGAGGATCCAATCTATAACAAGATATCCAAACGCTTCCATGAAAATCCAGAAGAGTTGGCAGATGCCTTTGCTCGAGCTTGGTTCAAATTGCTTCATAGAGACATGGGCCCTATAGGGAAATACCTTGGACCAGAAGTGCCCGCAGAGGAATTAATTTGGCAAGATCCAGTTCCTTCTGGCAATGCTAAATATGATGTTGATTCCATCAAATCTAAAATTGCTGAGAGCGGACTAACCATTCAAGAAATGGTTGAGACTGCCTGGGCTAGTGCTTCTACTTTTAGAGGTTCAGATATGAGGGGCGGCGCTAACGGCGCAAGAATTCGTTTAGCTCCGCAAAAAGACTGGGAAGCTAATAAACCTGAGCAATTAGCACGAGTTTTGTCTGTCTATGAGAGCATTGCTTCAGAAGCAGGCGTATCCATTGCTGATGTAATTGTACTGGCTGGTAATGTCGGCATTGAAAAAGCATCAGGCTTAAGTGTTGATTTTACTTCAGGCAGGGGAGATTCGTCACAAGAGCAAACAGATGTGGAGTCATTCGCCGTTTTGGAACCTGTTGCTGATGGCTTTAGGAACTTTCAAAAATCCTCATCTAGTATGCCGGCTGAAGAAATGATGCTTGATAAAGCTCAGTTACTAGGACTAACAGCTCCTGAAATGACCGTTCTCTTAGGCGGTATGAGGTCTCTAGGAATCAGCAATGATGACCATGGAATATTTACTGATAATTCAGAAAAATTAACCAATAGTTATTTTGCAACACTCCTTGATATGTCTGTGCAATGGAAGCCGAACGGAACAGGTAAGGCATTTGATGGTATGGATCGTGTATCGGGTGAAAAGGTTAGGACTGCGTCAAGAGTTGATCTTGCATTTGGTTCTAATTCTCAACTCCGAGCTTTGGCTGAAGTTTACGCCAGCAATGATGCTCAAGAAAAATTTGCCAAGGATTTTATTTCCGCATGGAATAAAGTGATGAACAGTGATCTTGCCTGATGAATTAGCTTAGGCTTATTAAAAAAAAGGTTCATTTGAGCCTTTTTTTTATCCACAATAAACAGTTTAGAGACTTTTCTTAGACTAATATCTATGATTCTTGGCCCTACACTGAGACCTTCATTAATTTTTTTAGATTTCCTTTAAAAAAATGATTATCATGTTTTCCAATGTAAAGGGGTGGCAATTTGCCTGAGATCTTTTAGAAACTCTTTGAACCTGATCCATACAATAATGGCGGAGGAATTGCATGCTTATTCAAAAAAGAATTTTAATTTTAATTTTTTTATCACTTTCTTTATTCAGCAAAGAAATAATTTCAGAAACAGTTGAAGAAATAGTTGTCCTGGGGGATTGGCGAGAAACTTCAACTGATCAAGAAGACTCAAGTGTTGTTCTGTTGGATGCGAAGAAAATTAAGTCCCAGTCCATGAAGCATTTTGAACAACTTTCTTATCTAGTGCCTAATTTAAATTTTGCCGCCAGTGATTCTAGGGCTAGATATTTTCAAATTAGAGGAATAGGAGAGAGATCCGGGTATCAAGGCACACCAAATTCTTCTGTGGGATTTCTGATAGATGACATTGATTATTCAGGACAAGGAGGAATAGCTACAACTTTTGACGTGGATCAAATTGAGATTCATCGAGGTCCTCAGGGATCTAGAATTGGTGCCAATGCCCTTGCAGGTCTTATTTATATTAAGACTAAAGACCCTACGGAAGAATTTGAAGCCACCAGCGAAATAACCACTGGTTCTTTTGGGACTAAGAGTGCCGGTCTAGCCTTTGGAGGCCCCTTGGACAACAATAAGAATATCGCCTATAGACTGGTCTTGCGTAAAGACAACAGCGATGGATTTAGAAAGAACCTTTACCTAAAAAGGTCCGATACTTCTAGAAAAGATGAGACAACAAGTCGACTGAAAATAGATTGGGAGATGGACGAAAAGACATCAGTTAAGTTATTAATTTCACAAGTCGATCTTGATGATCCCGCCGACATATGGACTCTTGATGGAAGCTTAAATACTTTGTCAGACAGACCTGGAATGGATTCTCAGAAAACAAATTCTTATGGACTAAAGATTTTTCACAACTTTATAAGGTTTGAGTTACAAAGCTTAACAAGCTCCACGGATACAAGTGTTGTTTTTAGTTATGACGCTGACTGGGGCAATACAGATTCATGGGCCCCATTTATTTATGACTATTTCTCTGAAACCTTAAGAGATAGAAAGACGTTCAGTCAAGAATTTAGGTTGATATCTGACGAAGCAAATTTGGACGAAGAGCAAAAAATAGAATGGGTATTTGGGGTTAGTTATTTAGAAATTAAAGAATCAAATCTTAAAATAGACGATGGAAATTATGGTGATCCTTTGGACCCTTATGGACCTTACTCAAGCGTGTTTTCTTCCTCAAGTAAATACAAATCAGATAATACTTCTTTATTTGGTAATCTGGATTATTTCATTTCTGAATCCTTAAAACTTTCACTGGGCTTGAGGTGGGAAGATTGGGAGTCTAAATTTGTAGATACTTTAGGGGATGATTTTAATCCCACCAATGACATGTCAGGAGGTAAAATTTCTTTGGTTAAAAATATGAGAAATGGTACGAATATTTTTGCAAGTATTGCTAAAGGTTATAAGCAAGGAGGTTTTAATCTTGGATTGGGTCTTGGATCTGATTCTAGCAATCAGAACCTTTTGTATGACCCTGAGTATTTAACAAATTATGAGCTAGGCTTAAATTCTAGATTTTTTGATTCAAATTTAAATTTAGCAACCGTAATTTTCTATTCTGATAGAGAAGATCAGCAGGTTCTTATATCTACACAGGTGGATCCTTCAGATCCAAACACGTTCTCTTTTTTAACAAAAAATGCAGCAGAGGGGGTAAATTATGGATTAGAAATAAATATGGATATGGATTTAAGTGAAACTCTTAATCTGTTTGCAAATTTAGGCTTTTTAGAAACTGAAATAAAGAATTGGAAATCACGACCAGACCTTGAGGGCAGGGCCCAAGCCCATGCCCCGAAACGAAGCTATGCCGTTGGCCTTAATTGGAACCCAACTGTTAATTATTACCTAAGGCTAGACGTAACAGGAAAGAGCAGTTTTTATTATTCTGATTCACATGACAAACAGTCAGATTCCTATTCTCTAACTAACCTGAGTCTAGGTTACAAGCAAGATAAGTGGAATACAGAATTTTGGGTGCGTAATGCATTTGATAAGTACTATTCGGTAAGGGGATTCTATTTTGGCAACGAACCCCCTAACTTTGAAGATACCCTTTATCAAAGACATGGAGATCCAAGGCATTATGGGATCTCTCTTAGATATGACTTTTAATCATTACGAGATTTAATAAATGGAGGTGCTTGCAGTTTCATTGGCTCTTCTCTACTTGATACTAGTTGTCCGGCAGAATATTTTATGTTGGCTGGCCGGAATATTAAGTTCAACTCTCTATATTTTTATAATGTACTCGGCAGGGTTGTACATGGAAGCCTGTTTGCAGGTGTTTTATATTGCAATGGGATTCTATGGTTGGTCACAATGGAAATCCAATGAGTCTAAATTTTTGGTAAGAAGTTGGAGCAATACCAATCACCTTAAGGCCGTTAGTTTGATTTTATTTTTAACTTTAAGTTCTGGTTACCTTCTTGAAAATTTTACAAATGCTGCTTTACCATTTTTTGATGCGCTCACTACTTGGGGGGCGGTCGTGGCTACTTATATGGTTGCTAAAAAGCTAATAGAAAACTGGATATATTGGTTTGTAATTAATTTTATTTCCGTCTTTTTATTCGTATCTAGAGATTTAAATTTAACCGCCATGCTGTTCGTGGGCTATCTAATTATTATATTTTTTGGTTATCGATCATGGAATCAGATGAGGGATGATTCTTAATGAGTATTCATTAATTTCATAAATATGAGAGAATGAAAGACATTAAGTTTATAAGGAGCTAAAAATGGCAAAAGCTTTGTATCCGGGAACGTTTGATCCTATCACTTTAGGACATATAGACATTATCAAAAGAGCACTCAACCTTTTTGATGAAGTAACTATTGCTATAGCTACTAGTAAAACCAAGGCACCTGTATTCAACCTAGAAGAACGAATAGGGCATATCGAAGCTGTTTTTAATAATGATAAGCGCATCAAAGTGATCGGTTTTGATGGTTTAATTGTTGACCTTGCCAGAGAAGAGGAAAGCAATATTCTAATTAGAGGTTTGAGAGCTGTGTCTGATTTTGAATACGAGTTTCAGATGGCCAGCATGAATAGAGCTATGTCTCCTGAGCTCGAAAGTGTATTTTTAACTCCAAAAACTCAATTCTCCTTTATCTCATCAACTTTGATAAGAGAGATAGCTTCAATGGGTGGAGACGTCTCTTCTTTTGTTGACCCAATTATTGAAAAAGCATTAAAGGAAAGATTTAATAATTAATTACTTTTGACATTTGGGGCAGTACACACTTCCTCTTTGGCCTATTTTTAAATTCTTCAGGATTGATCTGCAAACCTTACACTCCTCCCCTGATCTTCCGTAAACGTTCAATTGTTGTTTGAAATAGCCAGGTTTATTATCTCCTCCTACAAAATCTCTTAATGTTGTTCCTCCCTTCTCTATAGATTTATTAAGTAAATTGCGTATTTCTGAAGCCAGAGATTCGTATTGATCATATGAAACTTTGCCTGCGTTTTTTTTTGGCCTTATGCCTGCAAGAAATAAAGCTTCGCTGGCGTATATATTTCCAACTCCCACTACTACCTGCGAGTCCATAATGAAATTTTTGACAGGCATTTTCTTTTTTCTAGATTTTTTAAAAAGATGGGTTCCTGAGAATTCATTCCCTAATGGTTCTGGTCCTAATTTATTTATTAGAACATGGGACTCAGGCTCCTCAGTCCATAAAAAGGAGCCAAAACGTCTGGGGTCTGTGTATCTCAAGATAGAGTTGTCATCAAAACAAACGTCTATATGATCGTGTTTCTCTGGTGCAGAGTTATTATCAAATATTCTAAGACATCCCGACATGCCTAGATGAATAAGCACAAAACCTTTTAGGCTCTCAAGTATGAGATATTTACCTCTTCTTCTTATAGATAAAAAAGAATTACTGACAAGATTGTCTTTTAGACTGTTTACTGGAACAGGCCAACGTAAAGAAGGATTTCTTACACTTATTGAGGTTATTTGCCTATTTAAAATGTGAGGTTCTATTCCTCGTAAGGTTGTTTCAACTTCGGGTAATTCTGGCACTTTGGGATATTAATCTGTTGAAGCCATTAAATCAGATACTTCTTTTCCTTCTATTAGATAGTGAATCCTCAGGCCATCTATTTCCATATAGTTTGCTTCAAAAGGATAATCTTGTAAATTCTCAAAGCGGTCATCTGGGGTTCTTAAGACACCAGG
>MEHZ011537435.1_pt1 | contig 32268 bp, 32 predicted proteins | sample 897221 | NCBI WGS metagenome assembly MEHZ01 (sample SAMN05514161, study PRJNA337945) | marine metagenome | isolation source: marine surface water | place: Arctic Ocean | collected 2007-12-13
AAGCAACCATCCCTTAACCGAACCGGGTGCGTGCCAGCGCCCGACCATTGTCGATCCATCAGGCACTGGACCTCCTCCTTGAAGGAATCGATCATGGGCTTTGTCGTAACCATCTGACTTAATCGACAATAGCACTAGGTAATTTGAAGGGAGGCAGGAGGTGATCCTGCACGTCCGCAACCGGGGCACGGCAAACGATGTCAGTCACTAGTCATGCATCGAGGAGACCTTGTATCGCTGCTCGTAAATCTAAGTCGGCGGGACAATGCAGGCCAACCATTCCAGTGGCGATGGCCGCGGCTACGTTCCATTCGAAGTCATCGATGAACAACACCGTCGCAGGGTCACCGATACCGAGTCGCTGCATTGCCAGCTCAAAGATTGCTGGTTCGGGTTTACGGTGACCCACATCGGCCGAGTCGATCATGATCTCGAACAGGCCTTCGGGCAAGCGGGGCAACCAGAACGGCCGCCATTCCGCCACATTGTTGGTGACCAGACCGACCCGCAGTCCTTGCTGGCTAAGTTCTCGAGCGATAGCGATGCGGTCGTCGAGCAACTCGAGCGACGCCATCACATTGTGTTCGCTCTCAACGGCGAACAACACACCAGCGCCGGGGACCCGGGACTCGGCGTAGCCGATATAGGCATCGAGCGAGATCTCACCGCGTTCGAGTTCATGCCACGGATTCGCGTCCGGTGATGCCAACGCCGCGATCATCTCAGTCAGCAGCGCGTCCGGATCATACGGAACATCTTCGGTCGGCATGTGCAGACTCGTTGTCAACACACCCGAGTAGTCAAACAACACCGCTTCGATCGCCACCGGGAAATTCTCGCATAAACCGTGACATCGCCTAGGGACGTCACGTTGGCCTCAGAGTTCGGCGGCGTGAAGCGAGAACAGTGTCGGCACCTGCGATCGGCGAGGTTCCGGCAGGCACCAGCCACCGGCTGCCTTGACACAACTGGGCGGGTACCGCCACGGAATCAAATTCTCTGCGCTCCTCAGTCTGGGTCATCCTTGGTGCCTGACACAGATGATGACCCATGCGGCTTTGGCGATCGCCGCTGCGCTCGCACGACCTAACGTTGGTGTGCGAAAAGACCAGTCGCAATAACCATGGTTCAGCGGTTCCGGTGTTGGTAGGGTCAATGGGTTCATAGACGACAGAACAAGAAGTAGAAGAACATGCAAGGCGTAGTGAAGTCATATGACCCGGTCACCAAAGATGGTGTGCTGATGTCCGACGTCGACTTCGCCGAGTTTGACCTCTCGACCGTTGCCCTCGAGGGCTCGATCTTCCGCATGCTACGCCAAGGCCAGCGAGTGGTATTTGACCTCGATGACCAAGGCCGAGCAACCCATCTGCGACTTGGTTCTGAAATCGACATGGGCACCCCTGACTTCTTGCAGTAACGCACAGAAAAGCAAATACAACTGAAATCTGTTACCGATCAAAGGCGCTCGGAAATGACACTTACTCTCGATTCAACGTCGGTTGCCGACCAACTGGCAACCAAGTTCGGACTCAACAATGTGCAACTGCACTACGGGTTGAGCCAGAACGAGTTGTTCCACGCAGCAATCGCGAACGACCGAGGGCGCATTGAGCTCGACGGCCCGAGCGATGCGCAAAAGGCCTATGCCACCGTGCTGGGCGAAGACGGCCCGCTGATGTACTACGCGGACCCTACCTGCACTGGCCGGCCGGTCCAGGACACGTTCGCGGTCGCTTGGCCTGAACTGGTCGACGACATCTGGTGGAAGCCGGACTTCAAGCAGTTCGATCCCACCAAGTACGAAGCATTGCTTGCACGAGTCATCGATCACCTGAATGCCACAAACGCCGAGTTGTACTCAACGGACGTGTTCTGCGGCTGGGACCCCAAGTTCGCCAAGCCGTACCGCTTTGTTGGCGAGTACGCCACACACGCCTACTTCGCCAACATCATGTTCCCAAAAGATGTCCGCGACGACATCGACCGCGAGGCCGATGGTTGGACCATGATCAATGTTCCTTCTTTCCACTGCGACCCTGAGCGCGATGGCACGTCCAGCGAACGCGCCGTAATCATGGACATCAAGAACAAGATCGGCCTAGTCGTGGGTCGCGCCGACTACTGCGGTGTCGTCAAGAAGACCATGTTCACCGTCATGAACTTCGCCTTGCCAGCCCAAGGCCAGCTCACCATGCATTGCTCGGCAAACGTCGGCAGTGACCAAGACGCAGCCATCCTGTTCGGCCTCTCTGGCACGGGCAAGACCACGCTTTCGGCTGACCCCGACCGATTACTAATCGGCGACGACGAACATGTCTGGACCGACGACGGCGTCTCGAACTTCGAAGATGGCTGTTACGCGAAGCTGATCGATCTCGATAAGGAAAACGAACCTGTCATCGCAGCTGCGTTGTCTATGGCAGGAACCCTGATCGAAAACGTGCCATGGCTGCCGAGCAAGCCACTCAACGAAACCCATCCGCAAGAGCTTGATCTGTTCGACGGCTCGCGCACCGAGAACACCCGCTTCGCCTACCCGCTGGCGTGTAACCCCAGCGTGGCCGAAGGCGCTCGTGGCCCACACCCCCAGACCATCGTGCTGCTCACTGCCGACGCATTTGGTGTTCTTCCTCCGATCTCGATCCTCAATGAGGAAGAGGTCATGTACCACTTCGTCACAGGCTTTACCTCCAAGCTGGCTGGCACCGAGGTTGGCGTTACCGAGCCTCAGCCGTCGTTCAGCTCATGCTTCGGCGCTCCATTCATGTCGCAGAAGCCCATGGTCTACGGCGGGCTTCTGGCCCAACGCATGGCCGACAACAAGGCCCGCTGCATCTTGCTGAACACTGGCTGGACCGGCGGTGCTCACGGCACCGGCAAGCGCATGTCACTCGGTGCGACCCGTGCGCTGTTGAACGCAGCGCTTGCGGGTGAACTCGACGATGTCGAGACCGAGATCCAACCAATCCTTGGACTGGCAATGCCTAAGACAGCGCCGGGTGTTGACCCGTCGATCTTGAATCCCCGCAACACGTGGGAAGACAAGGCTGCGTACGACGAAGCTGCCACCAAGCTGCGCGACATGTTCCGGGCCAACTACGACACCCAGGGTTACGCCAAGCTCGGAATCCCGAACGTCATGTAACTCCCGCTAATCGTTATCGAGGAGCGTTACTCGCCACTACAGCGGGTGACGCTCCTTATTTCGTTTTGGGGAGGCGAGTCTAGAGGCCGTCGGCCCAGGGGCTACCGGACAGGTACTTCCAGCCGGCGTCGGGAAGAAGAGTGATAGCGGTCCCGCCAAACTTGCTGAGCGCTTCTTGGGCGCCCTTGATGACCGCGCCACTGGAGGTGCCCACAAAATGGCCCTCAGCCGTCATGATCTCGCGCACTTTTTCGATGGCCTGTTCGTTGGTGACTTCCCACCGATGGTTGACCAGCGAGAGATCAGCGACCGGGGGCTGGAAGGGATCGTGTCGGCTGCGCATACCGCTAATGGGGTCGGCCAGCACCTCTTCAACAGCGTGGACCACGATGTCTTCGTACTCGCGACGCATGCCCCGGCTCGATCCGGTGAGCGTTCCACCGGTCCCGTAGGCAGCCACCAGATGGTTAGGTGGCGCATCGAGTGGCCAGTCACGAGCAATCTCGATGGTGGTGCCGAACTCGTGTGATGCCGGATTCGCGGGATTGCCGTATTGGTAACACATGTGGCCTTCGCCGGCAGCAACAAGTTCCTTGGCATGGGCGATTGCCTCGTTCGGGCCGCCTTCGACTTCGATCAGCTCAGCGCCGTAGGCCTTCAGGAGTTGCTTTCGCTCGTTGCTCGCCCTGCTGGGCAGACATATCACGGCCTTGTGATTATTGATTGCAGCGACACGGGCAAGTCCAATGCCGGTGTTTCCAGATGTGGCCTCGATGACCGGCATACCGTCTGGCAGCAGACCGTTCTTCTTCGCATCATGGAACATCGCCCAGGCCGGTCGATCCTTGATCGACCCCGTTGGGTTGTACCACTCGAGCTTTGCGAACAGCCTCGTGCCCGAAGGCGCAAGGTTGCGGAGTTCCACGAGCGGTGTATTTCCGGGTTCCATGATGTAGTAACCAACCAAGATGTGAGGGCTATTCCTGACTTACTTGGTCAGATTAGTCGCCTTGCCAACCTAAAGGCGACTCAACTGGTCAGGTTAAGCGTCACAAGCTTCTCATTCCATTGGTTGCGCTCGTCCGACCATATTTCCCATTTGGCGCGTGCAAGTTCGGATAACCATCGAACGCTTCCGTCGCTCGCACATCTATGACGGTGAGGTTGCATCGACGGATCGTGCTTGGCTCGCGGTCGATGGTGGGCCTTGTTGGTTCGATGGTTCAAATGACTTCGGCGGCTATTCGTAGGTGCCGGTTCGCTGCCACGCCAAGTCCCCAATGGCCTCTTCGAATGTTCTGGATGAACGCGTGACCACGTATGACAGCCGGGGTGGTCCGGTCGCGTTTGCGTCCGCTCATTCGGCGACACCGAGCTTTGAGCTGACCATGATCACATTTGAATCGGTTGTTGGCATGCTGCCCGGTGTTGTCAAAACATCAGGAACCTCCATCTCATTCGCTGTCTCCAACGTTTTGGCCAAATCAGTGACGACTCCATCGGGTGCGATAATGAGGGTCATCGCCATATCGCGAAATTCGCGGGCTGGCCGAATGTTGCAACGCTGTGACACGAACACACCGATGACTCGGCCCTGCTGGTCAACAGCCCGATAGATGTATCGCCATTTCCCACCGGCTTTCACATAGGTACCGTCAACAAACCGGCGGCCACCAACTGCATGTTGGCAAGACCGAGCGGCGTCAATCAACAGAGGCGTGAAGCACCGTACCCATCTGCAAATCGTGACGCGAGCGGCTGCGCTGCAGCATTCCGAGAGCCGTTCTTCAACATCGCGGCAGAAGAGCCCATATTCCAGGTGCCGGCGCGCGGCCAACAAGATCGCATCAGACGCAAACCCAAAACCCGCAAGCGCCGAACGATCAAACGACGAGGAAACTGAACAAGAACGAAGTCTTTTCGCTGATCAACGACCCGGTCGCACAATGCATCAGTGCCTTCTAAAGGCTTACGAGGACGCTGAAGAGTTGGTCGAAGCAGCCGAATGGTTCAGTTCGAATAGCCGTTTCCATCCGTCGAAGGGTCCAACGGGCATGCGTGTTCAATAGCTGGGCGGTGCAACAGCCAGTGGGATGGAGAGGTTCTATGAACGCGCCGAAGCGAGCTGTTCACGTCGAACGGTGCACCCAAGAAGGGCAGGTCCAGTCGGTGTCTGTGCGAGGGCCCAGTCAGGATTCGTATCACGGACGGGCTGTTTGTGCTCGTCTAATCGCATCGCTACATCGTGGGCTTGGAAACGCGCGTGAAGCGCAAGTCTCGCAAAGACGGAGCATTGTCGACTCAGGCAAACCAGAGCGCCGGCCGCAGTGCTGTTAACCCTGGGGAGAAGGCGCCACCAAGGGACCGTACAAATCAGGCCGCCGCCATCTGAGTGTGCCGGGAACAACGCGGTACTTCTTCGGCATCTCGAGTTTCTCGTCCTGGTCGCGCAGCCATTCAAGGCGTTCCATATCAAGGTCGGCAATGATTACCGCCTCGCCTCCATCCTCGGCCAGCACGCCCTCGGGTCCACAGATCATGCCGACACCTTCTTCGACGCCATACATGTTCTGACAAGCAGCGGTGTAGATGAGGTTCTCGATGGCTCGCGCCTGCAACATAATCTTCCAGGTGCCCATAAGTTCGTTGATGTGCCCGCCTGACGGGAAAAAGATGATCTTTGCACCCGCCAGAACGAGTACTCGTGTGAGTTCCGGGACATACACCTCGCTACAGATCAGGACTCCAATCTTGCCGAACTCTGTATCGAACACCGGAAGGCCATCGGCTGGCGCATAGTCGATGCTCCAAGCCTCGAGATCTTGATAGATGTACGGGCCGACGGGCGTGGTCCGACCATAGAGGCCAACGCTCTTGCCGTCGGGTCCAATGACCTCAGCGCAGACATTGTGTTGATCGCCGGCTGGCACCCGCTTGCCGCGGATCACATAGACCCGCCGTTCGGCAGCTTTGTCGTAGAGCGCCGTCGTGTCGAAGTCGATCGAAGGGTGGACGGGCCCCGGATACATCTCGGGCAGACAAACGAACTTAGCTCCGGCGTCGGCCGCTTGATCGATGTAGTCAAGACAGGCATCAAGGTTCTTAACCTCGTCAGCTCCGCTGAACGTCCTCGGCTGAATCGCCGCGATCCTGATAGTCATGTCATCGACCTTCCTTAACTACGTCTCGGGTTAGGTGAACTAAGTCTCCGCTAATTCGAGCAACGTTTCAACCAGCACTCGGGTTCCCGCTGCGAGATCGCTGGGTGTTGCCTTCTCGGCCTCGTTGTGGCTAATGCCCTTCTCGCATGGCACAAAGATCATGCCGGTAGGGCAAACGGAATGTAACTGGCGGGCATCGTGCCCGGCACCAGAGAAGATACGCATGTTGGCTAGACCAAGCCGATCACTTGCGGCTTGGATCGTGTCAACGACCAGCTCATTGAAGTGGACCGACTGGGCTTCGGCGATCTGCCAAATCTCGACTTCACATGTCGACGCCTCTCGACGACAGATGGCATCGACGCGTCCTGCGAGGTCGGCCAGTATCTCGGTATCGGGATGGCGAAGATCGACGGAAAAGATCACCCGAGCGGCCACAACCGACGGCACGTTCGGCTCGATCTGCATCATGCCGACGGTGAACCTAACGTCGTCATTGATGTACAAATCCCGGTAAAGCGCAGCAACCATCCGCGATGACTCTTCCAAAGCATCGCGACGGGAAGCTCGCTGGGTCGTTCCTGCATGTGCTTCCTCGCCGGTCACACCCACACGGATCCGGCGCACACCTTGGATACCAGTAACAACACCGATCGTCTTTTCGAGCCGTTCGAGTTCGGGTCCCTGTTCGATATGTGACTCGACAAACGCTGCTACCGGGAACCCGACTGGCCTGTGGATCGCATCGGGCGTGGCGGCCAGGGCGCCGGGTAGCACTTGGCGAACCGATACCCCGTCACGATCTTCGACATCGAGCATCACTTCCAAATCCCGTAGCTTGGCGAATGCCTCGGAGCCCATCATTCCAGGAGCGAAACGTGACCCCTCCTCATTTAGCCAGGCCACGACCTCGATGGCACGGCGGGTGCGAACGTCAGCCTCGATGATCGCCTGCACTGCCTCGATCCCGGCCAGGACCCCGTAGGCGCCGTCGAACTTGCCCCCAGTCGGCTGGGTGTCGATGTGCGAGCCGGTTAGAACGGGCGCGAGTTCAGGCTCGGTCCCCTCAAGCCGCAGGAACAGGTTGCCGATGTCATCGGTGAACACCTGCAGCCCGAGCTCGATCGCCCATGTCACCAAAAGCCGGCGAGCGTCGATCTCTTCTGCGGTCAGGGCCTGACGGTTAACGCCGCCTTTTGGTGTTGCCCCAATCGCCGCCAGCTCCATGTGGCGGGACCACAGTCGCTGTTCGTCAACTCGTTGCGCAGCACTGCCCGCGACCACTAGGACGTGCTCCCTGTGTTATCGCCGAGGCCCGACAACAATGCCGATGCCCCGGTTGCGAAAGGTTTTTCCGCCCACCGCCCGGCTTCCACCATGGCAAGGAATTCGGCAACGCCAGCATTGAACAGGTCCGGCTCCTCGAGGTTGATGGTATGGCCGGTCTTCGGCACTACCCACAGGCCAGCTCGGGGGATCGTGCGCTTCAGGAAGACACCAGGATCAAGACACCAGTCATCTTCGTCGCCGTTGACGATCAGCGTTGGCACGGCCATGGCGGCAAGATCGCCCTCGAGGTCCCACAGCGAGGGGCGCATCTTCTGGACACCCCGCATGGTGTGGGCGGCCCCGGTGGCCGAATGCTCGGCCAACATCTCCTTGAATTCCTGCCAGCCTCTGGGGTCTTTGGCCTTGAACTGCAGACGATAAACACCATTGGCATACTGCTCGGCCATCGCCTTTGAACCGATCCGTTCATACTCATCGGCAAGCGCGTCCGACTCGGACTCAAATTGTTCGCGCTGATCGGCCCGCGCCCCGTAACCAGCTCCCGCAACGGTGATCGATTCGGCCATTTCTGCGTAACGAAGGCCGAAATGAAGCGCAGCAAACCCTCCCATCGAAATACCGACGATGTGTGCATTAGATATATCGGCCGCGTGCATCACGCTGGCAACATCATCAGTGGCCTGGTTCTGCGAATAGGCGCCGGGATCCAGCGGCACATCGGAAGGCGGATAACCCCGAGCGTTGAACGCTATGCAACGGTACCGGCGCGAAAAGAAACGGATCTGTGGTTCCCAGCTTCGATAGTCGCCCGCGAACTCATGGACGAATACGATCGGGAATCCGGTTCCGGTGTCTTCGTAGTACAAATTCACGCCATCAGCATTCGCGTAGGGCATCGTCGAGTTCTCCGTTGTGAGTGTTTCGGTTTATAAGGCTTTGACTTGGCCACCATCGACGTCAAACATCGCACCAGTGATGTAGCTGGCCCGTTCCGATGCAACGAAGGCAACCAACGCTGCAAGCTCTCGCGGCTCGCCGTAACGTTTGAGCACGGTTTCGTCAGCCAGGATCGCGGTGGCCTCTTCCAGCGAGATCTGGTCTTCAGTCGCCTTTTCTTGAGCCAGGTAGACCATACGTTCAGTAGCGAAGGGGCCAGGATTGACTACGTTCGAAAGCACGTTGTGTGGTGCACCGTCCTCGGCTAATGCCTTGCTGACGTTCTGGAGTGCAGCATTACAAAACCCGGCGGTAATCGCGTGGGCATGGGGCTGTCGACCGTGGGTCCCCGCTATGAAGATGATGCGCCCACCGCAGCCGCGCTCGATCATGGTGCGGAAGACTTCGCGTGCGCAGCGGATCTGGGGCACGATCTTGACTTCGGTCGCGGCGCGCCAGTCGTCGTCAGACATTTCGATGAATGGGGCCGTGGCCGCGCCGCCTGTGTTGTTAACGAGGACATCGATGCCGCCAAATTTGTCGCACGTTTGGCGCACCATCTTCGCGACCGCATCCGCGTTCGTCATATCTGCCACCACAGCACTGGCCGCCCCTGCAGTCTTCTCTCTAATCGCTTCGACGGCGGCATCGAGTCGGTCTGAGTTACGGGCCGCAACGACAACGGTCGCACCTTCGGAGGCGAACTCCTGGGCGATGGCAAATCCGAGTCCGCCGCTGGCCGCGGTCACGAGCACAACCTTGCCGCTCAACCCCAAGTCCATTTCTATCTCCCGTGCTGGCGTTCATCGAGGCGTGCAGAACCCACAAGAAGTTTCCCCTAATAGTGGTTTTTGGATGCTCGCTGGGTGGCAAGGGCCTCGACCACCACCGCTGGCAGTAGATCACAGAACTGTTGCGTGTGCTGTGTGGGCACGGTCGTGCTCACCTTGATGAAGCGATCGGCATAACGATCAGTGTGGTAGCCGGCATGGCGGATCTGGATATCGTGCCGCAGAAACCCATCGCACAACGCTTCGGGCGACATGGCTGCAGCCGAACAATCGATGGCGACAAAATTCCCATGCGACGGGAAGATCGGCATCGTGAGCTCGTCGATCTGTTGCACTGCCGCGTGAATCAGTTCCTGGTTGTGACGAGAGATCCGCAGCACCTCTGGAAACCACTCGTCCTTGGCCTTCAAACCGGCGATGGCCCCGATCTGTGACACGACGTTGGAGCCGAGACTATTGGGCTGCCCGTTGGACAGCGTCTGCAGCAACGACGGCCGGGCCATGAGCGCCCCGACTCTTAACCCCGCAACGCCGAGCCACTTACTGAAGCTGTAGGTGGTAATGGTCCGCTCGGGGTAATACCGGTAGGCCAGGGTATGGCCGTCCGCGAAATGGCGATAGGTACAGTCATGGATCAGGTAGGCGTCGGCGGAGCGTGCGATGGCGGCGAACGCTTCGATCTCGTCAGCGGTGTAGCAGATCCCAAGCGGGTTGAGTGGGTCGACGATGTAGATCAGCCGAGCTCCGCCGTCGGCCACAGCGGCGGCGAGTTGGTCGGGCGTCAGCTTGTAGTTCTGATCAGCTTCGTAAATCGGCAGCGCTACGACTTCGGCCCCTGACAATTTTGCGAAGGTCCCGGGCCACGTCCAGGTCGGGTCGGTGGTGATCATCCGGTCACCTGGTCCAATGAAGTGTCGGCAGGCGTGGTAGAGCCCCTCGATCGCCCCGTCGGTGATCAGTACATCGGCATCTGAAACGTCGAAATCGTCGAGAATCAGGCGTCGCAGTTCGGCCAGACCAGCCGGAGGAGCGTACGCGTGATACGTCTCGTCTTCGATAGCGGCGATCATCGCCTGCTTTACACTGGGATGGCTCGGCAGGTGATTGGTGTTCTGTCCCATCCAGATCAGGTTGGGATTGGCAAACAACTCTTCGAAGTGATTACTTCGCTGTTGGTACGGTTCCATTCGTGCGCCGTCTCCGGTCGTTCTGCGCTCTGATTGAGGGCTCGGCGACAAGTTACCAAACCTGGGTGCACGCGTGCCCCGACGCGACGTCGGCCAGCTCATTCGGCGCTGTTGCGTTGACGGAACGCACACCGGTTCGACATGAGCGGGTGTGACTGAGCGAGCTTGCGGGTCAGATGACTCGGGCCAGTTCGTCGAATGCTGCCCGTGATCACAGGCGCCTATCGTTGTCGGCGCCTAGTTCGTACTGACCTCGTTCAACGTTGCGCAGAAACGCGTGCCCGCTGATGACGATCGGGGCAATTCGGTCGCGTTTAAGTCCTCGCACGAACCGCAGCCAGGCCTTGAGGCGAACGCGGCCGCACCCGGCGCGATTGTTGGCACACTGCTCATTGTTGTGAAACGCGAGCGGCATTTCCCGCTCGATTGCCACCCGGCGCTAGCACAGCGCTTGCTGTCGTTCGCCACGGTTCAGGTCCCGATTAGTCCATCCAGGGGGCCCCGCCCACGACGCTCGTCTCTTCGCCCTCACCGGGCCACGGATCCGAAAGTTTCCACGCAGCATCGAAAGTTGCGATCTGAAGTTGGGTTCCTCGAAGAAACAGCCACTTCATCTGTTCCCGTTCGGACTCTGAGGCGTTTGCTCCGGCTTCGTCCAGGCCGTCGCGCACCGACTCGTGGAGCGTTTCGAAGTAAGGGTCCACCCACTGTTCGACCCAGGCCCGCTGGAGCGGCGGAAGTCCCGCAGGCGCATCGCTTCGATAACGCGTGCCGAATGTCTCCGCGAATGAGTAACAAACGTAGAGCGCAGCGCACAGCTCACCAAAGGTGCCCTCGTGTGCGGTACGGATCCAGAAGTTGATGGCCGCATCTCGGGTCGGCCGAGCCGCAAACCTCGAGAGGGCAAATGATCCGAGGTCACCGATCACTTCCCGCTCAACGCGGCTCGTTTCCGCACGAATCGCGTACTCACGCGAGAGTTCCACGAAGGGACTGGTCGCTGGCACCTTGGGGTAGATCATCTCCGTGATGTTCTGCCCCAGGTACGGAAGGTCCTGAATCAGCCAATACCGGAACTGCTCATCGGAGAGTTCCCCCGCGAAGAGTGCCTCGGTCCAGGCATGGTGCAGCCATAACCCCCAGACCGGTTCGGAGATTTCTTTGCATTCTTCGACGAACGACATCTCAGCCAATTCCTTCGGGTTGCTCGGTGGATTCGGGTGCGAACTGGCGTTGGCGCATCATCAGGCTGCACCAGTCGAGGTCGGCACCCCCGAGGGCATCAACATCGGAGAGAAATTGACCAACAAGCGCGGTCACCGGAAGGGAGACGCTCATCGCCCTCGCCTCATCGAGGACAAGTCCGATGTCCTTTCTCATCAATGAGGTTGAGAAGCCGAAGTCGAAGTCGCCCTCGATCATTTGTGTGGCCCGGTTCTGCATCTGCCAAGACGTCGACGAACCCTGCAACATGGCGGTCACGACGTTATGGGCATCGAGCCCGGCGCTCATCGCGAAATCGAGCCCCTCAGCCAGCGCCTGGCACACTCCGACGACACAGATCTGATTCGTCATCTTCGTGATCTGGCCGGCCCCGGACTCACCCATTAGAGTGCTCCGTCCCGCGTAGGCCTCCATTATCGGCCCCATACGTTCGAATGCCGCTGTCTGACCGCCGACCATCACGGTCAACGAACCATTGCGGGCGCCGTCAACCCCGCCAGAAACCGGCGCATCAAGGAACTCAGCACCCTGAGTGCGTAGTGCTTCACAGTACTGCCGCGCCCCGTCTGCTGAGATCGTGGAGTGATCAATCCACACTGCACCGCTGGCGATGCTGTCGACCGCTTCGGCTACCACCGCGCCAACTTCTTTATCCGAAGGGAGTGAGCTGATAACGATCTCCGCTCCACTGACGGCTTCAGCAACCGACGTTGCCGCCAAACCACCATGCTCATCAGTCCAGCTGTGCACTGCGGCATCGACCACGTCGAAGACCACAAGCTCGTGCCCAAGTTCGTCGTTCGCCAGGTGAGCGGCGATGTGCCACCCCATCCGACCCAAACCCAAGAATGCAATTCTCATGCCGGTGTGTCCGGCCGGTCACGGTCAGCAAGTGTGAACCCACCGGCGAGACGGGCGTTGATGCGGCCGCCGGTCGCCATTGCGAGAATGAGCACCATCTCATCGGGCCGCGGCCCGTCGGGCACGCCCATCTCAATCGCGTCGTAATGGCTCCCCACATAGGACCAGTCAAGATGTGTCAGAGGGACATCGAGTCGTGCGCCCATTGGACCAACCTTCTTCGTAGATGGCACGATCGATTCGCCCCGACCAATCGCGGTGCGCATCCCCCCGCCACCAGGAATATGCCACATAGCGCCGTGTTCGATCTCGCCTTCGCTCCCGACGATCGCTCCCTTGCCATAGCTCTCGATCGCCGAGGCGTCGCCACTGAGATGGTCAATCAGTTTCGAACCAAGACGCTCGCCCAGCGCACCTAACTCTTCGCCAGCCGGACTCAAATCTTCGACAAAGGCCCCGACATAGGGGTTACGGACAACTGCAGCGATGGCGCCCTTTAATGCAGGCGTCTCCTGAGTCGCGCCACGGTCGAAGTAGGTCTCCTCGATACAGATAAGGATCTTTCGGACAGCAAAGAGCATGAAGTGGGCCTTTGTTCAGTTGTTTTGAAGCGTGCGTGAACGAATTTTGCACGACACTATCGAACGAATCGTCACCAGGCAGAAGAACGAGGGGCCGGCCCGATGAAGGCAACGATGCCGTGACCGTTGCCGTTCGATACGAGGCCGAAGCCCGGCCGATCAATCGTGTTGCTTCAACAATGCGGCTTCGACGAGTGGTGCTGCCACCTTGGCTCGTTCTCGCAGTTCGTCATCGTTGAGGCTGGTGATTGGGTGAGCGACCGCGACGAAGGTGTAGTCAGGCAGACCGTGCAGCTCCGCGATCGCCTTGGCTGTCGGCGCGAACGGGTTTGTCACGATTGGCACGGCGGGTACACCGAGTTTCTCGAAGATGATGGAGTCGAACACACTGCCCGACGAGCAGCTTCCTCAATCACCGACCGCAGATATGGCGGCCATCACCTCTTCGGCCACCGGCTTCGCATCATCGACATCGCCGCCGTAGCCCGGGCTTGGGGGTCCGAGGTGGACGACACCAGCGATCGACCAACGTTGCTTTAGCTCCTCGATCACCATCTCCATCAGTTCTCGTCCGTGCGTCTTGCCGTTGTGGACAAGAGCAATGACGGCACCGTCGAGGGTGTCGAGGCGTTCGGCCGGACCCTCGTCGGGTGCTGGCACCGGCGGTCGCGGGTCAAGCAGCAACATCTCGGTACTCATGTCTGAACCTCCTGGGTTATGAACGGACTGCTACGCCCTCTGCTCCACGAGGGAAAGAACATTGAGTGACCGCCGGCAAGCCCGCCCCCGACCAACACCATGATGTCGTCGGCAGACCAGCCACGGTGGACCATGATCTCGTCGTCGCCAGGGTAAATCGTGGTATCACCGGCTGCCGCCCACTCGCCACGCCAATCGTCCTTACCGTTTGGGTCGTTCTCGATCTTGTTTGTGCGTTTCAGGGTTGCAAGGTCACGAACGGCATGTTCGAAGAGGAACTCCTGCACATCGCGGCGGCTGAGCTTTGCGAGCTTCACCGCGTGCTCAGGGGCAATAACGACGACCGATCGGCCCGGGCTGAAGCTGCCAAGTGCAGCCATAGCGTCGGCGAAGGTAGCCAGCAGCGGCTCGGGATCCGATGCTCCGTGGTTCAAGATTGTGTGCCCCGATTCGGCTGCGAAGATTGTGACTGTCGACTGGTTCGCGTCGTAGCCCATCGCCTGGTGGATCGGCTCCCAGGGACTGATCTCGGTATGTTCGGTGAAACAAAGACTGAACTTGCCGGGCCAGCCCTGGGTCGATTTATCGAGCGCTCCGGGCAGTGCGGTCAGGCACTGCATCTGCACAAGCCGGATCGTGCGGCCGATCGTCGCATTTGCCCGGAACCCCGGACCAAAAAGGTTCTCTTTGCCGTGGATTCCCAACTCGCCGGCTATCGGACCGCTCACGACGATCATGATGGTCGCCCCACCGGTGCTCGTTGTCGGAGCGTGAAGGAAGAAGCTGCGGTCGCTCATGGCTTGGAGGGCGGCGCCGATCACCGGGAAGTATTCTGGTTTAGCGCCAGCCATGACGGCGCAGACAGCGGCCTGGTAAGCCGTCACCTCGGTGTCACGCGTGGTTTCAATCAGCAGGCGTTCCTCAGCGCTCCATTGCCCTCCTCCCAGCATTGCTGAAACGAGGTTTTCGGTTGGTGGCACAACCGGCAGCCCGTCAGTGAGCCCGGCGTCGTACATCGCTTCGACGGCGGACAACACATCGGATGTAAATCCAGCCCTGGCTCCAGGGTGAGTGGTAGCGAGATTTCCCATTCAGTGTCTGTCCCTACATGAAGCCGGTGTTGCCGAACCATAGTCGCAACAGAAAGTCTGCTGCTTGAGTCGATAGTTGACCCTACGTTCCGCACCTTCGGCGGCTATCTGGGAACTGGGAGCAGCTACTCGATTTGGCGTAGCGCCGATGACAGGCTGTCGATTTTGTTGGCTCCGAGGTTACGAATAGCGGTGGACAGGTGCGGGGCGGCGTGGGTTCCGACGAGGTCGGTGAACTTCTGAGCGAGTTCTGCCGGCGCCAACGGCGAATGCATCGACCCCTTTTGTCCGATGACTGTTCGCTCAAGCACCGAGCCATCTTCAAGTGTGATCCGGACCCGTCCGCCCATTTTCCAGGCGTAGGTCTCGTCGAACTCCGCGGCCGCCGTGACCGTCGCCACCTTCGCCTGCAATGCACCCAGCGCCGGGTTTGTGATACTAGTGATGTCGTACGTGGCGGGATCTGACGGGTCGGCCATCAGTGCCGCTGCAATATTGAATTGTGCGGAGTACTGCGCCGCCATGACCGAGACAGTCCCATCAAGGTCATTCTGGGTGGCTGCCTTGGTCGGACCTTCGGCGTCGATCCGGACGATGCGTTCGGGAACGATTCCATGCATTGTTCGGAGCTCGGCTGCTGCCTGAATCATCGGGTGGATGTCGCTGCACGCTGCATACGGCTTGACCGTGATTTCGTCAAGCATCCACCGGTCGCCAAGCTGTTCAGTGAGCAGATGGGCTCGTGGTTCGTCGGTGAAGATCCGGCAGAATCCGTAGGTACCTGCAAGCCCGTCCGATGCCCCTTCGAGACCGTTTGCCACCAGCATGGTTGCAGTTACGCCACCTTCGGCCGCTCGCGCCGCATGGATCCTCTTGGTCATGCCCCCCGACGAGGCGAACTCCATTGTCCCGCTGGCCAACGTCGCAGCGATACCGAAGGCGTGGTTGAGTTGCCCGGCATCGAAGCCGAGCAGCCTGGCAGCTGCAGCCGTGGAGCCGAACACCCCCGACATCGATGTGGGATGAAAACCGCGCAGCATGTGTGATGCAGGACCGACAGCAATTCCTGCCCTTCCCATTGCCTCGTAGCCCACGACGATCGCCTCGAGCAGATCGTGACCCGATGCGCCAACATGTTCGGCGATGGCCAATGCCGCGGGTATGACAACTGCGCCCGGATGGTTGATTGCTTCCTCGTGTACATCGTCGAGCTCGAACGCGTGCGCCGCTGCTCCGTTAGCGAACGCAGCCATTGCTGGCGTCGTGCAACGGTCGGTGCCGATAACCGTGCATCGCCCGTCGCCGCCGGTGTCTAGAGCATGACGATGTGCTGCTCGTGTCCATGGTTGATCGACGCCGAAAACGATACATCCGAGCGTGTCCAGCAATGCGTCGTCAGCCTGGCGCAGCAGCGCGGGGTTGATGGCCTCGACCCGATTGGCAAGGCTGGTCAAAAACGACGCGAGCTCGGCAGAAGCGTTGCTCGGCGATACTGCCTTAATCACGGGAGGTCGGCCAGCGCGTCCACCAGATGGTCCATGTGCTGTTTGAAGTTCAGGTCGCTACGAAGGAAGGATTTGCCGAGGCCACGAAACGACACGGAACCGTCCTTAACGATCACGCCGCGTTCGAGCAAGCCATCGGAGACGCGGGTCGAATCAGTGTCTGGGTCGAGAATCTCAATGAGGAAGAAATTTGAGCGGCTACCAGTGACCATCCGGAATCGGTCGAGCTCTTCGAAACGGCCCTGCACATACGATCGGCTCTCGACGATGGTGCCTATGGTCCGATCGAGGTGATCGTGGTCATCGAGCGCAGCGATGGCCCCAGCGATTTGCAGCTGTCCCATATTCCACGTCGTCTTGACGGCCAAGAGCGCATCGATGACCTTCCGTGGGGCCACTCCGAAGCCGACCCTGAGCCCCGCCAGGCCAAACACCTTGGAGAACGTGCGGAGCACGGCAACATGTTCGTACTCGTCGGCGAGGTGCACATAACCAGGTGTCTCTGAGTAGTGCACATAGGCCTCATCGAGCACCACCAGCGCCTGGGGCGCTGCTTCGATAACCCGGCGGACATCGCTCTCGGTCATCCACGTCCCCGACGGGCTGTGCGGGTTGGTGATGAATACGATTCGGGTGTCGGCATCGATGGCCTCAATGTAGGCATCGATATCGAGTGCCATCGTCGCGCGGTCGGTGGCCTGGTGGGCAAGAACAGGGACACGCCCCTCGGCCTCGGCGAACAGGTGGTACAGCGGAAAGCATGGTCCGGGCATCAAGATCTTGCCCCCGGGTTCACAGAATGCGCGGATGATCAGCGAGATGATCTCGGTTTCACCGGCTCCGCAAACCACGTTGGCGGGTTCATAGCCAAAGGTTTCTGCGATTTTCTCTCGCAGCGGCTCGGCCGTCCAGGAGGGATACAGATGGAGTCGGTCTAGGGAGTCGGCCACCGCCTGGCGCGCGAGGGGCGATGCGCCGTACGGATTTTCAGCTGACCCGAGTTTGGCGATCTCGTCGGGGGCGATTCCGTAACGGGCGGTGACATAGTCAACCGGCAAGCCTGGAACGTAATATTCAGGATTTAGTAGGCCGTCGTGAGCGTGGCGCATAGGTCTCTCCATTCATTTCGATGTCTGTTGCGGCCATCTGTCAACAGGTTGACGCCCTCTATGCGAGGCAATGTCTCTGGCCATGTCGAGGTCAGTCGGCGAGGAACGTCGGCGCGTCCGGGCGGATCACGCCCTTCTGGCCGGTGATGCGGCTGTAGACCTCGGGCCGGCGATAGAGATCGAAGTTGAATAGGGTCTCTTTGTAGTTCCGGCACAGGTCGAGGTCGCACCGGGCGACAATCAGTTCGTCGCCAGTGGTCACCGCTTGGGCCACGATCTGACCCGATGGAGCATAAATCGCCGACTGGGCCAGCGACTCGACTCCCTCTTCAGTTCCCCCCTTTGCCACTCCAACCACCCAGGTGCCGTTCTGATATGCCCCGGCCTGCATCACAAGATGATTGTGGAACGACGCCAAAGGATTCTGGGTGGGGTCTGGCGCATAATACAAAGGCGTGTTATAGCCAATCAAGACCATCTCGACCCCCTGAAGCCCCATCTCGCGGTACGTCTCGGGCCAGCGACGGTCGTTGCAGAGGGCCATGCCGACCAGACCATCAAACGCCGGCCAAACCGTGAAGCCGTCCTGCCCTTCGTCGAAGTAGTAGCGCTCGAGATGTTGGAACGGGCGATCTGGCTCATACTCGCCGTGGCCGGGGATATGGACCTTGTGGAACTTTGCGACAGTTGAGCCGGAGCCATCAACCAGCAGATAGACGTTGTTCCGGCCGCCCTCTGCGGTGAGTTCGGCGTAACCAAGGCAAAATCCGACACCAAGTCGACGGGCCTCGTCGAACAATGGTGTGGTGTCGGGTCCCGGCACCTCAGTCTCGTAGAACCAGTTCTTCTCGTCTTCGTCCTCGAGGTACCAGCGTGGAAAAAACGTCGTAAGCGCCAACTCAGGGAAGACAACCAGATCGCAACCAGCAGCCGCTCCCTCACGCAGCAGTTGAATTAGTCGCTGAACCACTGTTGACCGAGACTCGTTTCGAGCAACCGGTCCCAGTTGCGCAGCCCCGACTGTCACAACCCGTGTCATGGCAAAACACTAGCCCGGAAATCGAACTGGTTGCTGACCTACGACCCTTGCTTGTGGCGGCTGGGCGCCGTCCACACAGCACCAAAACCTGCATCACCGTGCCAAAGTGCCCATTCCATATCGACAAAAACACCGCCGGTGGATTCAGTACTAGGGTCCGAAATGCAGAGGTCGGGGACCTGATATTGCCCTGGGGGACGGAAGCAATGGACAATCTTAGTTTGATGATCTCGTCGGGAGCGCCGATGCGGGCCGGGGGCCCGGACCTGCCCGGCGGTTACGGCGCGATCGTTGGTCAGGCCCAATGGGCAGAGGAAAACGGCTTCAAAGGAGTGTGGGTCGGCGAAGGCCGTTTAGTTACTAACGCTATTGTTCCGATCACCCTCATCGCCTCCAATACCAAGCGGATTAAGGTCGGTAGCGGCATCCTCCCCTACCGGACACGAAACGCCGCGTTGATGGCCGTTACCTGGAAGACGCTGGACGACTTAGCGCCGGGCCGCATGCGCCTTGGACTCGGTGGCTGGTGGGAACCGCTGGCCACACGGTGCGGTCTGCCCAACCGAAAGCCGCTGAAGGCTATGCGCGAAGTAATCACGGTCACGAAAGGCATGCTGGCCGGCGGTTTGGTCACCCACCACGGCGAGTTCGTCGATGTCGAGGATGTGAAGTTCGACGGCCCGACCGATGACGACGATCATGCCTACCCGGTGCCGATCTTCATCGGCGCGGTCAGGATGGGCATGTGTCGCCTCTCGGGCGAAATCGCCGACGGTGTCTTACTCGACTTCCTGGTCCCACCGTCATACAACGACATGGCCATGGACGCAATACGTGAGGGCGCAGCCAAGTCCGGCCGATCACTCGATAACTTCGAGGTCCCTCAATTGATCGCAGCCTCGGCCAACGACGCCGACCCTCAGGCCGCCATCGATGATTGCAAGGCATTCCTGACCCAATACCTGGCCCAGCAGCCTCACATCGCCGAGTTCAGTGGCGCGGACGAAGAGCTTCTGACAAAGATTAAGTCAACCCTGGGGTGGCCAGCGACCAAAGCCGAGATCAGGGAAGCCATGAAGCTGGTACCGAACGAGTTGACGCAAAGTGTTGCCGCCTGCGGCACGACAACCGAAACCCTGGACAAGATCGCCGAGTGGGTTGACCACGGTTGCACCGAGCCTGTGATCACACCTCTCGGTGACGATCCGTTTGGCACCCTCAGCAGCATCGCTAAGAAAGCCAACCTGCCTAAAACCGGAGCAACCTGACACTTGACGACGACACTCAGCTCACCCGGCCCCGCCTTGGATGAGCAGTTCGACCAGGCACAATCAGGAGACGGACGCCTCGGTCGCGTCGCGTCACAGATCGCCAGCGCGCTGGTTCTTGCGCTCGTAGCGGCTGCCTTGTGGGAGCTGGCAAAGTGGATTAGCGGCACGGACGACATCAAAATGCCGCACGTGTGGTCGATTCTGGCCTACTTCGGCACAACCACATCCCAAGATGAGCCCTACAGCATCTTCATGCTGCGCAACGTCTGGTCGACGGCTAAAGCCAGCTTGACCGGTCTGGTATTGGGTGTTGGATTCGGCATGCTGACCGGGATTGCCATCGCAAGATCACGGCTGATCGGACACGGCCTGACACCGTTGGTTGTGGCCGCCCAGGCCGTTCCCATTGTGGCCGTTGCCCCCGCTCTGGTGCTGTGGCTCGGCACCGGGTGGGCAACGAAGGCGGCCATTGCCACCTACCTCACCTACTTTCCGGTCACGATCGCCACCACCAGGGGTATCCAGGCAGTGCCCGCCGAGAGCCGCGAGCTGTTCCACACCATTGGCGCCTCGAAACGAACGGTGTTGTTCGGGCTCGAGATTCCTTTTGCCCTACCGCTGATCTTTGTGGGCCTCGAAACGGCCGCCGCGTTCTCAGTGGTTGGTGCCATCGTGGCCGAACTTCCGTTTGGTCAACCCGATGGTCTCGGCGTGGTCATCTTGACCTCCTGGCAATTCTATATCTTCCAGCCCGAAGCACTGTATTGCGTTGCCCTAGCCGCCTGTGCACTCGGAGCAGTGTTCGTGCTGGCTATCCGCAGCATTGCTTACTTCTCGCTCGGATCAAGATCACAAGGAGAAGTGCTCTGACGATGGCCGACCAACCTCTCGGGCTCATGGCCCAAAATTTGACGAAGCGTTTCACTGGATCTGGCACCGATGTGCTGGCCCTAGACGGCATCAATCTCGAAGTGCCAAAAGGCGGCTTCACTTCGATCATCGGGCCGTCCGGTTGCGGAAAGTCGACCCTGCTTCGGATCTTGGCAGACTTGATTGAACCGACCACGGGCCGCGCCGAGGTCAACGGGAAGTCACCTCTCGAGGCCCGCCAGGCCCGCGAGTTCGGCGTGGTGTTTCAGTCTCCGAACCTGTTGCCATGGCGAACCGTTCTGAAAAATGTCACGCTGCCGCTACAGGTGATGAAGCTCGACCGAGCCGAACAGGCCAAGACCGCAACCGAAATGCTTGACCTGGTCGGCCTTCCGGGCTTCGAGCGCCATCACCCTTGGCAACTGTCTGGGGGCATGCAGCAGCGGGTGGCCATAGCGAGGGCACTGTCTATGCAACCCAGCGTGCTGTTCATGGACGAACCATTCGGGGCGCTCGACGAGATCACCAGAGATCGACTCAACCTCGAACTGATACGAATCTGGGCCCAGACATCGGCCACCATCATGTTCATTACCCACAGTCTGACCGAGGCAGTTTTCATGTCCACGCAGGTGGCAGTCATGTCGGCCAGGCCTGGCCGTATCACCGAAGTCATCGACATCGACCTGCCAGCTGAACGCACCGCTGCGACTCGCGACGATCCTCGTTTCTATGAGCTCGTCATCCAGGTACGCCGGGCCCTGACCGCTGCGGCCGGGGTTCAGTAATGACCCCTGTCTCCACCATCGATGAGATTGACGATGCTACTGATGTCGATCAACGGCCCAGGCGCACGGTGCCAGTTGCGGCGATCGTGACCCCCATCATCTTCTTCTCAATCTTTATCGGGGCTTGGCAACTGCTCGTACGCGTCGGCGATGTGCAAGTCCTCCTGTTACCTGCACCGACCGACATCATCGGCCGCTTCTTTACTGACTTTGGCCTGCTGATCGAGTTGGCAAAAAACACGGCCATCGAAGCCTTCAAAGGGGTCTTCATCGGCTCAATCTTCGGCATCGCACTCGCAGGGCTAACCCAACCGTTCGGGTGGCTCAACCGGGGCTTGCTGTCCTACTCATCGACCATCAAGGCCTTGCCTGTCGTAGCGCTCTTTCCACTAACGACCATCTTCTTCGGCGTCTCGTCAACCGCAGTAGTGGCCATGGTGACGATTGCTGTTTCGCCGATCATGTTCACCTATGCGTCGCGAGGGTTCAGCGGCACCTCGGAACATGACGAACTCATGCGGTCGATCTCGGCCGGTCCCGTCACTCGCTTCTGGAGCTTGGTGCTGCCCCGGTCGCTGCCGTATGTAATGACCGGACTCAAGACCATCGTTCCGCTCTCGATCATCATCTCCATCATCTCGGAGTACTTCGGAGGCAGCGTCACCACCCTGGGCTCCTACATCCGCCGCGAGTCGACCAGCCTGCACACCGTCGATATGTGGTCAGCAATTGTCATGGCGTGCGCTCTGGGCATCACCGCGTTTGTTGCCGTATCGCTGCTCGACAAGTTTCTGCTGCGCTGGCATCCGTCGAATCGCTAACCCGTTCTCAAGAGTAAAGACTGAGATTAATTAGTTAGAGACAAAATATTTAAACAAGGAGAGGTACACATGCGTGGTATCAAATGGTCAAGGTTCCTCGGAGCTTTCTTAGCCCTTAGTCTGCTGGCTGGGGCCTGCGGAAGCGATGATGACACCTCATCAGGATCAGCGGCCGCGGGCGGTGAATTGACCGACGTCCAGCTCACGCTGCAATGGGTGACGCAAGCCCAATTCGCTGGTTATTACGCCGCACTCGATCAGGGCTTCTATGAAGACGAAGGCTTGAATGTCAGCATTCAGGCAGGTGGCCCCGATATTAATGGCACCCAGCTGCTGATCTCTGGTGACACCGACATCGCCATCCGCCAGTTCGGCGACGTTCTGTCAGCTCGCGACGCTGGAGCCGAGGTCATCAGTATCGGACAGACCTTCGAGCGAGGGGCCTATCGATTGGCGTACTTCGACGATGCGGGAATTTCAGGCGCTGCCGACTTCGAGGGCAAGGTCATCGGCCTATGGGGCGGTTTCCGGCCCCAGGCTTCGGCCACCTTCGGCAAACTCGGCTTGAACATCGAAAATGATGCCGAGGTTTTCAACCAGGGCTTCGACATGGTCGCCTTCCTGGACCGCACTCTCGATGTGGCGTCAGCCATGACGTACAACGAATACGCGCAGGCTCTGGCGGGGAACACCTCCGACGCCGATGTCGTGTTGTTCAACCCAAACGATGAGGGCACCGCGACCCTCGAAGACACCATCGCAACCACCAAAACCTGGCTGGCCGAAAATCCCGACGCGGCCGAGTCCTTTCTACGGGGCACGGCTCGGGGTTGGATCTACTGCCGCGACAATGCCGAGGCCTGCATCGATATTGTGTTGGCCAACGGCACGGCTTTGCCACGTGATTTCCAGACGTGGCAGATGAACGAGGTCAACAAGTTGATCTGGCCGTCCGAGAACGGCATTCTGAACCTGACCGATGGAATGTTCGACCAGACAGCCGACATTCTGTTCGAGTACGGCGTCATCAATACCGCGGCCACGAGTGATGCCTTCGATATGTCTGCCCGGGCCAACGCAGTCGACGGGCTCTCCGACGACGACATCTTCGGCAACAACTTTAAGCCGCTCGACCTCGACCCGAACGAACTGTTCGGCGGCTGACCAAAACACATAAAAGACAAGGCAATACCCCCGCTCGGAGCCCGGACTCACCGAGCTCCGAGCGGGGTTTCACCCGAGCCAAAAGAAGGGGCCCTAATGTCCGAGACCGTTCGATGTGCATTAATTCAGACAACAGGTATCAGTCCCCGTGAGGCCATGATGGCCCAGCAGGTGCGGCTGATCCGTCAAGCCGCCGAGGGCGGCGCTCAGATCATTGGCCTGCAAGAGCTAGCAACCGGGCCCTATTTCTGTCAGGACGAATCCAACGAATGGTTCGACCTGGCCGAGGCGGTGCCAGAAGGTCCCACGACAACCGAGATGATGGCGTTGGCCGCTGAACTTGGCGTCGTTCTTATCGTGCCTCTGTTCGAGGCTCACGACAACTGCTACTACAACACCGCGGTGGTAATCGACGCCGACGGATCCTATCTCGGCATATACCGCAAGGTTCATATCCCGTACGCCAAGACCTACCGCGAGAAGTACTACTTCAAGCCGGGCAACACCGGCTTTCCAGTGTTCACGACCAAGTTCGCCAAGATCGGCGTCTACATCTGTTACGACCGCCACTTCCCCGAAGGGGCACGCTCACTCGGCAAAAACGGCGCCGAAATCGTGTTTATTCCGTCAGCTACCGGCGGACGGTCCAAGCGGTATTGGCATGTCGAGCAGCGAGGCCATGCCGTAGCCAACGGCTACTTCGTTGCCACCAGCAACCGGGTCGGCACCGAGTCGACCGGGCCGAACGAGTTCTACGGTCACAGCTACTTCTGCAACCCATACGGCGAGATTCTGTCCGAGGCTGGCGAAGAAGAAGAGGTGATCTTCGCCGATCTTGATCTGGGCTCGTTGCGCGATACCCATATCGACCTTCCGTTCTGGCGGGACCGTCGACCTGAAACCTATGACGCTCTGACCGCCCCATGACATCGTCGAGTCCGATGTCGGAGGAAGAGGTCGTCGACCTTTGCCGTCGCCACTCGCTGTTCGAGTGGGGAACCCAGGACGTCGCTCCTCGGGCCATAGCCCGGGCTGAAGGTTGCTATCTGTACACCGTCAACGGTGACCGCATCCTCGACTTCAATTCGATCGCCATGAACGTGAACATCGGCCACGGCGACCAGCGGATAACCGAAGCAGTGGCGGCCCAGATGGCCGACGTGGCCTTCGTGTCACCGTTCATGGCCACCGAAGTCCGAGCCCTCGCCGCCCGCAAGTTAGCCGAGGTGACGCCGGCAGGTATGTCGAAGAGTTTCTTCACATTGGCCGGTGCCGATGCAAACGAGGTTGCGATACGGACCGCCCGGCTTATTACTGGCCGATCGAAGATCCTCACCCGTTACCGCTCCTATCACGGCGGCACCCACCAGACGCTGGCTGCGTCTGGTGATCCGCGGCGTTGGCCAGTCGAGGGCGGCATGGGCGACATCGTCCGTATCCCTGATCCGTACCACTACCGATTTCCACTCATCGAAGACGCTGCCGAGTTCCGCGATTTCAACCTGAGCCAAATAGACGAAATCATCCGGCTCGAAGGTCCCCACACCATCGCCGCAATCATGGTCGAACCAATCACGGGCTCGAACGGCCTGATCGTGCCCCCCGACGGGTGGCTTGCCGGTCTGAAACAGCTGTGTGAGAAGCACGAGATCCTGCTGATCTGCGACGAGGTCATGAGCGGTTTCGGCAGAACCGGGGCCTGGTTTGCGGTCGACCACGAAGGAGTCACCCCGGACATCATGACCGTGGCCAAGGGGATTACTTCTGGCTACATCCCCCTGGGAGCCTGCGTGATGAGCGACCAGATCTCTGAGTTACTCGCCGACATACCTATCGGTTCCGGTATGACCTATCAGAGCCACCCGGTCGGTCTGGCCGCGGCAGTGGCCACAATGGCGATCTACGAGAGTGACGACCTGATCGCCCGTTCGGCGTCTCGGGGTGAGTATCTGCTGGCCGGTCTCCACGAACTGCAATCCCAGCACCCCAGCGTCGGCGACGTGCGCGGCAAGGGTTTGTTCACCGCTCTCGAGCTGGTCTACGACCGCGAAACCCGCCAGGAGCTTTTCCCGCTCGAAGGCCCAGCGGTTGCCGCCGCCGGCGAGATGAAAGCCGTTTTTGCCCGCCGAGGCATCTATGCAGCGTTGCGGGGACCGTGGCTCTTCGCTGACCCTCCCCTGGTGATCGCTGAAGAGCAGATCGACTGGGCGCTCTCCGTTTTCGACGAGGCCTTGAGCCATGCTGATGCTGCGACCAGCAGTGCCGGCGCAGCGCCCCCGCCCCACCTATTTTAGAAATCCGTCAAAAAGGAGACACCCATGACAATCGCCATCACCGGCGGGACCGTCGTTACCGCTATCGATGCCGTCCTAGCCGATGTGCTCATCGATGGCGAGATTGTCATCGGCGTAGTTCACCCCGACAGCGAACTGTCGCGAAGCTTTGCCGGAAGCGCCGACCAGGTGATCGATGCCACCGGCATGTACCTGGTGCCCGGCGGTATCGATGCACACACCCATCTTCAAGCCACTGGCCAGAACGCCCCGGTCCTAGAAACGTTCGAAACTGGCACCATCGCCTCAGCCTTCGGGGGCACGACGACCGTCATCGACTTCGCCTACCTCACCGACGAGGAACGGCTGCCGGACGGCTTCGAACGCCACCTGGCCACAGCCGAAGGTGAATGCGCGATCGATTATGGCTTCCACATGATGGTTTCGAGGGTCGACGGCCAGTCGCCGATTGAAATGGACCTACTGGTCACCGAGGGGGTAACCAGTTTCAAGATGTTCATGGCATATCCGGGTCGGCTCTACTCCGACGACGGGCAGATCCTGCGGATGATGCAACAGGCGGCTAAGAACGGCTCGTTGATTCAGATGCATGCCGAGAACGGAATCGCCATCGACGTCATCCGCGATCAGGCCGTCGCCCGGGGCGACGTCGACCCAGTCTTCCATGGCACGACGCGCTCGCCCATACTCGAGGCCGAGGCCGTACACCGGGCTGTCGCTCTGTCAGAGGTCGCCGGGTCGCCGCTTTACATCGTTCATTTGTCCTCGTCCAATGCTCTGGAAGAGGTCATAGCTGCACGAGATCGCGGTCTTAATGTGTTCGCCGAGACCTGCCCTCAGTATCTGTTCCTCGATCTTGACGATCTGGACCGGCCCAATTTCGAAGGAGCAAAGTTCGTGTGTTCGCCACCGCTGCGCCCAAAGGAGCACCAAGAGCATCTGTGGCGCGGACTGCGGACTAATGATCTCCAGGTGATCGCCACCGACCATTGCCCGTTCTGCTTGGACCAGCGGGAACTCGGTCGCGACGACTTCAGAAGCATCCCAAATGGTCTACCGACCCTGGAGCACAGGATGGAGCTGATGTACCAGGGAGCCGTAGCCGAGGGTCGGGTTTCGTTGAACCGCTGGGTCGAGATGTGTTCCACCGCCCCGGCCAAGTTGTTCGGTTTGTATCCGAAAAAGGGCACGATCGCTCCCGGCTCCGATGCCGATCTGGTCGTGTTCAACCCCAACAGCCCGCACACCCTCTCTGCTGACACCCACCATATGAACGTGGACTATTCCTGCTACGAGGGCATGGAGATGTCGGGGCAAGTCTCGAAGGTACTTCTTCGTGGAAAGCTCGTCATCGACGGTGACGATTACCTCGGCAAAAAGGGCGACGGCCGCTACATCAAACGAGATATTTCTTCGAACCTGTTGTGAGTGGGTTCGCTACCGGAGCCGGCGGGGTCCGCATTCGCTACCGAGCCGAGGGCCCTCGAGAGGGTCCGGCATTCGTGTTCATCCACGGATGGTCGCAGAGCCTCGATGCCTGGGATCCCGTGTTCAACAGCGACCTGATCGAGCGATTTCGTCTTGTCGCATATGACCTTCGCGGTCACGGCCGATCCGACAATCCCGCGGGTGCCGAAAAGTACCGGGATGCTCTTCTGTGGGCCGATGATCTTGCGGCGGTAATCGACGAAGCGTGTTATCCCACTGCCCCTATCGTGCTCGTGGGCTGGTCCTATGGAGGCTTCGTCGTGAGCGACTACCTCCGTCACCGTTGGTCTGATCGGGTACGAGGAATCTGCTTTGTCGCTGCATCGGTCAACCTCGATGAGGACCAGGTACCCGATTATCTGGCACCGGCATTTCCTCCGCTAGCCAAGCGGGCCTCCTCCACCGACGCGGAAGAGGCCGAACTGGCCATTAGAGAGTTCGTAGCTGTCTGCAGCGCACATCCTCTCGATCCGGAACAGTTCGAGGCCCTCATCGCCACCAACCTGCTCACCAGCCCCGAAGTCCGGGCCGCACTCGGCGACCGACTGGTCCACTCCGACGACATACTCGCTGAATTGACAATTCCGGTGCTGATCATTCAGGGAACGGACGACCGCATCGTGTTGCCGGCCACCGCCGATTACATCGCAGACAGATGTCAGCGCGCTCGAATCATCCACTACGAGGATGTGGGGCACCTGCCAATGGTTGAGGACCCAGATCGGCTCACCGCTGATCTGGCCGACTTCATTGAGCAGGTGACGGCCCGGTAGCCGGTGATGAAGACAAGTCAGAGGTCCTCGACCTTCAGGTTGGGCTCTCACTATTCGAGAGCGGAGCCATCGTTATCTCCTGCCGCTGCGGGGCATCCCGATAGCCATAATGGCACGGCGTGCTCGCCGTTCTGATGGTCAGGCTGCGCACAAACCACATTGTTGCTACTTCGCGAAGCGAACACCCTGCGTGCTGATCGATTCATCAAGAACTGCATGAATCGCTTCACGCAACGTGCGAATCGACGGATCGCTGCAGCAGCGAGGCTCAGATCCTGTCATGAGTCGTGCTGTTGATAAGGACAAGATGAGGAGGAGTGGCCAAGGCCAACTGACGGCTTCCGGCACACCGAACCGCTGACGCAGTTTTGCCGCTAGTCGGGGTGGGCGCCAGCCAAGCGGTTCTCGAACCAGGACTGGGCCATCAGGGCTCCGGCCGCGGCCATACCGATCAGCGACAGAAAATGATAGCCAGCGCTGCTGACAACGATGCCGGCAGTCAACGCTCCGATGCCACTCGCAACGTTCGTTGCAAGATCAGCAGCGCCTTGCACCGCTACCCGATCAGACTCGGCAACGGACTCGGTCAGCAAAGCGCTTCCAGCAACCACGCCGAAGCTCCAGCCAAGACCCAACAGGAACAGGCCAGGAAACAACAGGCCTCGAGGTGCATCTCCGGCCAGGGCGGTAAAAGCCGTGGCCCCTACCAGCGTGAAACCGGCCAGCACAATGGTCTGCACCCGACCAATGCCATCAGAAATTCGCCCGGCGATAGGCGCGAACGCAAACATGCCTGCGGTATGCGCCGAAATCACGGCGCCGATCCAGCCCTTGCTGTGGCCATGATCTTCCATATGCAACGGCGTCATTGCCATGACCATCACCATGACGGCTTGGGAGATGACCAACGCCGCGAATGCCAGTCGAGCAAGCGGGTGGGCCCATGCGATTGCTAAAGCTTCTCGGAATGGAACCGTGCGCTTGTTCACCGTCGCCGAAGGGTTCACGCCACCGCTGACGACCAACGGGTCCGGTCGCAAGAAGAACCAGATCACCAGCGATGACAAGCCGAACAAGACAACAGCAAGCAGGAAACCCCCGGTGTTCGAGTCGAGACTCATTGATTCGGCAACACCGCCCAGGGCCCCAATCAGGTTCGGAGCGAGTACCGCTCCGAACGTGGCAAAGAACACGATCGAACCAATGTCACGGCTTCGAGTTGCGTCGGATGCGAGGTCAGCTGCGGCGTATCGCGACATGTTCGACGTGCCGCTACCTACACCGACCATAATCATGCCGATCAAGAACAGCGGTAACAAGCCCGCCTGGATGGCCACAACACATGTCGCGGCTCCGAGCACAGCGACTCCCAACCCAAGCGCGATGCCTGGGGTTCGGCCTCGGCGCTGCATAAATGCTGCAAGCCAGCCAGCTGCCAACGCCGACCCGAGCGTGCTCGCTCCGGTAGACAAACCAACCCACGTGTCTGATCCGAGAAGGTCCTTGATACCGAGCACCGCGACAGGGAACGATGCGGACACCGCTCCGCGGCTCAACGTTGAGCTCAGCCGCAGAACGCTCAGTGCGCGCTTGTGCGCCGCAAGTGTGTCAACACCATCGATCTCGATTGCTTCGGTTTGATAACCGAATATCCGCCTCACGCGTCAACAGCAGATGCGTCAAGACCGACCAGGAAGTCGATCAGGATCTCGTTCACCTGGTCTGGCGCTTCTTGTTGGACCCAGTGGCCTGCGCCCTCGATCATGTGTATGCCGCGCAGGTCTGTGCACCAGGTAGTCATTGCCTGAACGCTAGAACCCAACGCCCCGTCCGAGGTTGTTGCCACGAAGTCTTTCTTGCCTGCGATGAAGGTCACCGGCATGGTCAACTTCGCATTGGTCCAAGGCCGGGTGGCGAGCCAGTTCTGGTGGAGGTTCCGGTAGTAGTTGATCGGGTTCGCGAACCCCGATCGAGTGAAGGCTCGGTAGTAGTTCTCAAACTCGCCATCGCTCAGATGTGGAGGTAGCCCGCTCGGAAGCGGATCCGTCGCCGCCCAGTCTTCGGGCAAGGCCCCACTTAATGTCCAGTGCATGCGACGAAGCGCCTCGATGGGGTCAGCTTCGAAGACGCCTTCGATGCCTTCTTCTTGGAAAGCAAGCATGTATGCGAACGGGCCTTCGGGGTCGGTAGCCCGAATGTGGTCGATGATGCTGCGCTCGCCACGAGGCGTGTAGGGCACGCTGAGCAGCGCGATGGCTCGCACCCGGTCTGGGCGAAACAGTCCAACCCATGGGGCGATGATCGCACCCCAGTCATGACCCACGATGACGGCGTCGTCGATGCCGTCATGGTCGAGCAAACCAATCACATCGCCGACCAGCTCGGTCATTGCATAGGCCTCGACACCTTCCGGCTGATCGCTCCACCCGTAACCTCGCTGGTCCGGCGCAATTACCTGATAACCAGCCTCGGCAAGGGCAGGGATCTGGTGCCGCCAGGAATAAGCGATCTCCGGGAAGCCGTGCAACAAGACAACAGCTGGGCCATCACCATTACGGCTAACAGTCAATGACAACTCAGCAAGGTTGGTGGGGGTTACTCGAGTGGCGGCCATCAATCAAGAAATCGATCGAGCTTGGAATAGCGATGAGGGATGTGTCGTTCTGAATCTTTGCACAACCTTGACTACCACACGAGGAGAACTCCCCAATGTTGTTTCGTAGCACTGATCTGCTCAAGGATTTCGAGCGTCTTGCCAAGGGATTGAATCTCGGCCCAGACTTCGACAAAACCGTCGAGGATTTATCCACCAAGTTCGCGGGCCCGTTCGCTGGTTATTCGAACGTAGACGTCGTTCGTTCAAGCGAACAATTCGAGCTATTTATCGACCTCCCGGGCGTCGATCCAGCAACCGTAGACCTGACCCTCGATGGCAGCACACTCACGGTTTCGGCCACCCGAGACTTCTCAGTAGCCGAAGGCCACGAGGACGTGTTTGTCGCCCGGCGCCACGGCGCGTTCAACCGGTCGTTCACACTCGCCGATGATCTCGATACCGAAGGCCTGAGCGCCCGGTCCGAACACGGTGTGCTGATTGTGACCATTCCCGTTATCGCCACGGCCCAGCCACGCAAGATCGATATCACGCGCACCCACCCCGGCTGACACGCACCAGCAGTCAACTGTCCCCCCACGGCCAACGTCACCCGCACGGCCCGAGCAGCCCTATCGGCTGGTCGGTCCGTGCCGCGTTTGTGCAATCTGTTAGCGCCAGACAGCGCGATGTCCCGCATCGCTACAACCGCGCATGCGCGGCCTGAGCGTCACAGCTGTGAAGACTCAGGGCAGGTCGATTGTCCTAGAGGAGCGGTGTGGCGTCGAGCATCATGGCCCGTATCGCCAGGCCCATGATGAAGAGGCTTCCGCCGCCATAAAGCAGATAGCGGATATGGGTGAGCTGGGTCCGATAGCCATACAAAATGGCCACGGCGATCAGGGTGAGGAAGCCATAGAACGTGTGGAACTCGGGTGCTTCGCCCTCGAGTTGCTGCAACCGTGCGACACCAAGCGCGACCTGGACAAAGAGCAGCACCTGAGCAATGGCGACCAGCACCCATAGCGCTCGATGACGTACCCCTTCGACATAGTGGCCAGCAAGCGCCCATGCGCCGGCAAGGCCGTTCGCTGTCACCACGACCCAGGCCATGAACGTATGAACATCGCTCAGCATCGGTGATCAGTCAAACAGCGAGGTGGCTAGGTCACCCTGGCGCTGTGGGCTCGCTGTATAACGGGCTGCATCGACCAGCCATTCGGTTCCGAACGCCATAGTAAACAGGTCCTCTGACATGGCCAGGAAGAAGCTACTTTCGTCGATCTGGCTGGCGTGGGCCATCAGCGACGCACGCTTGCGGTCAAGCGCCGCCGAGACGTCGATGGCGTGCGTGAGTTCGTCTTCGGGCATGCCAAAGTCGCTACGGTCGACCGGTTCAGCCTCGTGGGCTCCGTCCTCGTCGAAGGCACCGTTTTCGATGGCCTGCTGGATCATGGTCCGGTTCGCAGTGGCCCAGAGAACGCTATCAACGCCAGCAATCTCGGCGGCGCGGGCGCCAACGAGATGCACCTTGACATGATCAGGATGCCCATAGACGCCATTCGGGTCATAACCGATCAGAAT
>MEHZ011639829.1_pt1 | contig 32089 bp, 31 predicted proteins | sample 897221 | NCBI WGS metagenome assembly MEHZ01 (sample SAMN05514161, study PRJNA337945) | marine metagenome | isolation source: marine surface water | place: Arctic Ocean | collected 2007-12-13
AACTCCTTCGTCAAAAATATTCTCATCAATTTCATTTGTTTCTTGCTCTTGGGATTGTCGCGAGATATCTTCACCTTTTTCTTGTCTTATAGCTTCTTCTTCGGTTCTTGCTACATTTATTTTAATGATGACACTAACCTCTGGATGAAGTATAATTTTGACATCATGTATCCCAAGGATTTTTATAGGATTAAGTAATTGTATTTGATTCCGTTTTGTTGCAATCCCTATATCACTAAGAATAACACTAATATCCCTAGAGGTAACTGATCCGTATAATTGACCACTATCTCCAGCTTGCCTGACTATTACATAAAAGCTATTCTCTATTCTACTCCCTATGGTAGTAGCTTCTTTTTTTGTTTCTATATTTTGAGCTTCTAAGACCTTTGACTGACTTTCAAAGAATGCAATATTTTCTTTTGACGCTCTTAACGCTTTTTTTGTTGGGATTAAGTAATTTCTTGCGTATCCTGTTTTAACATCTACTATTTCTCCCATTAAACCAAGTTTTTCAACTCTTTGTAGTAAAACAACTTTCATAATTCTCTCCTTCTATATTATTAACCTATTGATTTAAAGTATTTATTTCTAATCTTAAAATTGAAGTCTAAAATACCGATTATAGCTATGGGTATAATAACGATTAAGAAAAACATTATTAAAGTATACATAGCTGCAAGTATTAATGGCCTGATTGATATTCCGATAGTTATAGTATGGATTACCGATAGTCCTATAATTGTGTAAGCAAATGTGAGTGCGGCAGTTAATGATATAAAAATTATTTGAAATATTCCAGAAGAAAGTATCGCGCCAATCAATAATATTATATACGCGTATATATAATATGGGGGTAGGTTTAGTAACCTTAATGTTGGCCACGGTCTTTTTAATTGTTTTGAGTAATCTAATATTTTTGAGGCTATCCAAAGATTAACAATAAGCGTGATCATTATTATAAGGTTCATTATTGGAGCAACTATTTTTATTAGATACGTAATTGAGTTATTGTTGAGGTTATTTTGCATATCTGGTCGTAATTCAAGCATATTATCAAGGGTTATTTCAATGTTTGCTTGAAAGGTATTTATATCAGTGCCAAAATAAAATACTCCGAATATACAAAGAATAGATGAAATAATTATTATTTTAGAGAAAATTAATGAAACTGGATACCATTCAATAGTTTCGTTAAATTTTTTAGAAAGCATTGTTAAATAACTTAAATAAATAGATGGGATAGCAATGCTTATACAAAAGAATAAGGCCAGATTTTTATTAAATAGGAATATTAAAAAAAATGTTATCAAACTAGAGATAAGAGAATATCTCCAATTGTAATGAATTCCAATTAGTATAATTGGAAGAGGGGTTAGATAGAAAAGTAAAAAAGCTAGTCCATTTCCTAATAAAAACGAAAACAGCATAACGCTAGTTGTTATCGATGATAGTAATATATAAGCGTAATCTTTAACCATTTTAATGCTGTCCCGCGATATTCCGCGGTTAGAGGTAAAAAAAACCCCAACCGAAATTATTTTATTTTAGTAAAAAGGGTATTAAACCTAAAAATCTAGCTCTCTTGATTGCAATAGCCAACTCTCTTTGTTTCTTTGCAGAAACAGATGTTATTCTGCTAGGTATAATTTTACCTCTTTCTGAGATATAACGTTGAAGTAGCTTTACATCTTTATAATCAATTAAAGGAGCTCCTTGTTCAGAAAAAGGACATCCTTTGTTACTTCTAAAAAACGGTTTTCTTTGAGTTTGAGGCGCTAACATTTTGTTCTCTCTTATTTCTTTTCTTCTTCAATTACTATTTTTTCAGACACGGCATCTAATTTTTCGACCTTTAGATCTTTTGTCTCTTTTTCAACTTCTACTAACAATGGAGGTTTTCTTTCGTTGTACGAAGTTTTACCAGCCATCATCATTGAAGGAGAATCTTCATGTTTGTCAACTTTAATCGTCAAATGTCGAATTATATCTTCGTTGATTCCAATTTGCCTTTCCATCTCAGCTAAAGTTTCAGCGTTAGCGTTAATGTTTATTAATGTAAAATGAGCTTTACGATTTTTCTTTATTCGATGTTGGAGTTGCTTAACACCCCAATACTCTACTTTACCAATTGTACCGCCACCATCACTTATAATAGTCTTTAAATTTTGCGTAAGTGCATCAACTTGTTGGGTTGTTATATCTTGTCTTGCTAAATAAATATGTTCATATAGTGGCATTTCATGCCTTTCGTTTAAATTATGTGAATTAAAATATATTATATATAATTATATAACTTTACTTAATAACAAATATTTCATAGAAAATACAATAAAAATTTTCTTTATTTGATCAATATTTTTTTTTATAAAGATTTTTATATTTTAATCAAGCAAATCGTTAAAATAAATTTATAAAAAATTCATACTATTTGTATAAATAGATAGTTATTTTATATTATAGCATTATTACGAATAATAAAAAAGGATGTCTATGTCTATTTTATATGTTTTTCCTGGCCAAGGCAGTCAAGTCATTGGAATGGGGAAGTTGTTTGCAGAATCTTTTAAAGCATCAAAAGATGTATTTGACGAAGTTGATGATGCATTGTCAGAAAAATTATCCAAATTAATATGGGAAGGTGCTCAAGACGAGTTGACGATGACTAAAAACGCACAACCAGCCTTGATGGCTGTTAGTATTGCAATTTTAAAAGCAATAGAATCTGAAAGAGGTTTGGATCTCAGTAAAATTAAATATGTTGCAGGTCATTCTTTGGGGGAATATTCAGCTCTTGCTGCAACTGAAGTTTTTAGCCTTAAGGATACATCTCAGCTGTTAAGGTTAAGAGGGGAATCTATGCAGAGTTCTGTTGCAATAGGTGGTGGTGCAATGGCGGCTCTATTGGGCGCAACGTATAATCAAACAGAAAACCTTATTAGCAAAGTAAATGATTTGTCTGGTGGCCTTGTATGTTCTATTGCTAACGATAACGCGCCTGGGCAGATAGTTATAAGTGGACATAGAATTGCAATTGAATTAGCTATTGATCACGCCAAAGAATTTGGTGCAAGGAAAGCAGTTATTCTTCCTGTGAGTGCTCCATTTCATTGTAGTTTAATGAACAATGCTGCAGATAAAATGAAAGAAGCACTTTCAGAGATTAAAATGCATACGCCAAAGGTTCCTGTTATTACAAATGTTACAGCTAAACCGGAAGTTGACACAGAAGTAATTAGATCTTTATTGGTAGATCAGGTTACTTCAATGGTAAGATGGTCAGAATCAATAACATACGCTGATGAGAATGGAATTACCGATGCATTTGAAATTGGTTCCGGAAAAGTATTGACTGGTTTAATAAAAAGAATTTCTAGTAATATTAATTCGCAATCTATAAACGAACCTCATGATATAGATAATATTAATTAATTGATATTTACTTTAATACGAAAGGATTAATATGTTTGATTTAAAGGATAAAAAAATACTTTTAACTGGCGCAACAGGAAGTATCGGAACTTCTATTGCAAAAAAACTATCAGAAGCCGGTGCTGTCGTTGCTTTAACGGGAACAAGGACAGATAAATTAAATGAAATATCAAAAGATTTTAACTCAGATTGTGTGGTTCTTCCCTGTAATCTAACGGATTCAACGGAATGCGAAAGATTAGTTTCTGAAGCTCATAAGTACATGGGTTCTATAGATGTGTTAATAAATAATGCTGGGATAAAAAAGGATAATCTTATTCTGCGCATGAAGGACGATGAATGGGAAGATGTTATAAATCTAAATTTGAATACTGTTTTTAGAATATCAAGGGCTGTTTCAAGAATAATGGTAAAACAGAGATATGGAAGAATTATATCAATAGCATCTGTTGTTGGTTTTACAGGAAATGCAGGGCAGGTTAATTACGTAGCTTCAAAAGCAGGAGTTGTTGGTTTAACAAAATCATTGGCATTAGAATTAGCTACGAGAGGGGTTACTGTAAATTGTGTTGCTCCTGGTATGATTGATTCTGATATGATCGATTCTCTAAATGAAAAACAAAAAGAAGATATATTAAAGAGAATACCAATGTCAAAACTTGGAAAAACAGACGATATCGCTTCGGCATGTTTGTTTTTAGCAAGCGATGAAGCTTCCTATGTTACGGGACAAACTATCCATGTTAACGGTGGTCTATCTATGGTTTAATTGATATTTTTTATGTATTAGTTAAATTCAACTTGGAATTAATGTTTTTTTTATGTTAGTTAAATATTTATAAAGAAATACTATTTATCAATGCAGTAAGTTTTATTAATAATAATTTATCAAGATTTATAATATCGAGGAATTAAAATGAGTGATGTAGCAGAACGTATTAAAAAAATAGTTATAGACCATCTTGGTGTTGACGCAGAAAAAGTTAATGAGAAAGCTAGTTTTATTGATGATCTTGGCGCTGATAGCCTTGATACAGTTGAACTTGTTATGGCATTCGAAGAAGAATTTAATTGTGAAATCCCTGACGATGCCGCAGAAACAATTCTGACTGTTGGTGATGCTATATCTTTCTTAGAAAAACAACAAAGTTAAATTGTTGCAAGGCAAATCTACGTAAGAGGTTATATTTAGAAGATGAGAAGAGTAGTAATCACTGGATTAGGTTTGGTTACTCCCTTGGGTGTAGGAGTTGAGCACGTTTGGTCAAAGCTTCTAGACGGAGAATCAGGTCTAAATGTTATTGAAAATTTTGACACCTCAGATTTAACTGTAAAAATAGCTGGTCAAATTCCAATAGGTGATTTTAATTTGGGTTGTTACAATCCGGATGATTACATGGAACTGAAAGAGCAAAGAAAAGTTGATGATTTTATCATCTACGCAATTGCAGCAGCAGACCAAGCTTTAGCTGACGCGTCATGGAACCCTTTGTCTTACGAAGATCAGATTCGTACTGGTGTTTTATTTGGCTCTGGTATTGGAGGGCTTCAAGGTATAGAAGAAGCGTCAATACTTATGGATAGAAAGGGACCAAGAAGGGTTAGTCCTTTTTTTATACCAGGAAGGCTTATAAATCTTGCTTCTGGACAAATATCAATAAGACATAAATTAAAAGGCCCAAATCATGCGGTTGTTACTGCTTGTTCAAGTGGAACCCATGCGATCGGAGATGCATCTAGGTTAATTGGATTAGGTGATGCTGATATTATGGTAGCAGGGGGCGCTGAATCGCCAATTTGTAGGTTGTCAATTGCAGGGTTTTCTGCTTGCAGAGCATTGGCGACTAAATTTAACGACTTCCCAAGTGCCGCATCTCGGCCCTTTGATAAAGAAAGAGATGGATTTGTTATGGGAGAAGGTTCGGGAGCTGTTGTTCTTGAAGAGTACGAACATGCAAAAGCAAGGGGGGCAAAGATATACGCAGAATTAACAGGTTACGGGATGTCAGGTGACGGTTACCATATAACAGCGCCAGCAGAAGATGGTGACGGTGGCTATAGGTCGATGCAGGCTGCGGTTAATAGGGCTAATTTAAATTATTCCGATATTGATTATATTAATGCCCATGGTACATCAACGCCAATGGGAGATGAAATAGAAATTAAAGCTGTTGAGAGGCTTTTTGGCGATAGTTCAAAAAATTTGTCAATGTCATCAACCAAATCTTCTGTTGGACATTTGCTGGGGGCTGCTGGAGCGGTAGAAGCAATATTTACAATACTCTCTATAAGGGACGGTATTATGCCACCTACATTAAATTTAGAAAACATCTGCACTGATACTCCAATTGATTTGGTTCCTAAATTTGCAAAAAATAAAAATATTAATAATGCTCTTAGTAACTCCTTTGGATTTGGTGGGACTAATGCGACTTTAATTTTTTCTAAGGTTTAATTTAAATCAATGTAATTTTTTAATAAATTTAACTGATTCAGAAATCTAAAAAGTAATTTATTTATGGCATTAAATTTAAACACAAGACGTGGGTTGATGTTGGTTGTATCTTCGCCATCAGGCGCAGGGAAAACAAGTTTAACAAGAAAATTGCAAGAAGAAGATGATAATATTGAGCTGTCAATCTCTGTAACAACAAGAGATAGAAGGCCGGAAGAAAAAGATGGTTTGCATTATCATTTTATAAATAAAAAGTCTTTTCATGAAATGCTAGAGAACGATAAGTTACTAGAACATGCGAATGTTTTTGGTAATTTTTATGCGACTAGAAAAAATCAAGTAATTGAGTCTATAGAGAACGGCAAGGATGTTCTTTTTGACATTGATTGGCAGGGAGCAAGTCAGCTAAGAAAAAGCATGGCCAGTGATGTTGTTAGTGTTTTTATTTTACCGCCTTCTGCTACAGAGCTCATGAGCAGGTTGGTAAAAAGAGGTCAAGATTCTTTTGATGTTATAAAAAAAAGGATAGATGGTGCATACGATGAGATTAAACATTGGAAAGAATACGATTACATTATAATCAATGATAATTTAGATGATGCGTATAAGGAGTTAAATTCTATATTGGTTGCAGAAAGATGTAGAATAGGGCGATCTAATGACAACCAACTCTATGTTAAGCAATTAAGTAATGATCTAAAAAAAAGATTATAGTCTCTATTTTCTCTTAATCGAAATAACGCTCATAAGCTTCTGAAATAACTATATATTCTTTCACTGAGAGTTCTTCAGCTCTTTTTTCAGCATCTATATTAATTTCTTTTAAAAAATATGTTGGATCGGGAATAATATTTTTTAAGCTAGATTTTAACATTTTACGCCTTTGGCCAAATGCATGTTTTGTAATATTTTCAATGGTACTAATTCTTATTTTCAAATCTTCGAGAGGTTCAAACAAAACCACAGAAGAATCTACTTTCGGTGCCGGATGGAATGCTGCAGAGTTAACTTTAAATAAAATTTTACATTTAGCTCTACATTGTGAAATTACAGATAATCGGCCATAGTTTTTATTAAAAGGTTCTGCTGTAATTCTCTCTGCTACTTCTTTTTGAAACATTAGTATCATTTTGTTCCACCACCCTGGCCATGGATCAACACTTAACCAAGTAATTAATAGTGGAGTGGCTATGTTGAATGGTAAGTTTGATACTATTGAAACGTTTTTTAAAAACTTATTTGAATAATTAAATTTCAAAGCATCTTCATAGTTAACTTTAATTATATTTGGATAATCTTTCTCTATATCGTCTATAGCACCCTTAAACCTTAAGTCTTGCTCTATAAGATGTATTTTATTGGCACCGTTTTCAATTAACGCCCTTGTTAATCCTCCAGGCCCAGGTCCGATCTCTAGAATGATTTCCCCATTTTTGGGGTCTGCAAAACTAGCTATCCTATTAAGCAGGCTTTTATCAAAAATGAAGTTTTGACCAAGAGATTTTCTAGCATTAAGATTATATTTTTTTACCACCTGAGCGATAGATAAATTTTCTTTTTCTTTCAATTTATGGACCTGCAATTTTCTGTTGAATTATGAGCTAGAAGCAAGGATTCGTAAAAACTCCTGCATTCTGTACGACCAGTCCCGGCTAATTCATATGCAGTGCCGTGGTCTGGAGAGGTTCTAAATAAAGGAAGACCCAAGGTCACATTCACTGCATCATAAAAAGATATAGATTTGATTGGTATTAAGGCTTGGTCATGATACATGCATATCGCAAGATCATAGTCTTTAATAATATCTTTATGAAACATCGAGTCCGCTGACAGCGGTCCTTTTATCAATACGCCGGATTCTTTTAATTCTTTAATAGCTGGAATTATAATTTCAATTTCCTCCGTCCCAATAAGACCTCCGTCACCAGAATGAGGGTTAAGTCCGCTGACATAGATTCTTGGGTTTTTGATATTAAAATATTTAACTAAATCATTCCTAGCAATAGAAATTGTATCTATTATTAATTTTTTGGTTATCATTTTAGATACTTTTTTTAAAGGGATATGTCGTGTAAGGGGTATAACTTTAAGTTTTTCTGAAGCTAACATCATCACAGGTTGGAATAGATCGTTACATAAGTAGGAAAGATATTCGGTTTGTCCTGAGAATTCAAAGCCATTTTTGCTTAAAAAATTTTTATTTACTGGGTTGGTGCAAATAGATGACACCTCAGAACTTAAAGCAAGTTCTGTTGAGATATTAATAGATTCTATAATAGGTCGATAGCTATCATTCAGTGGTACACCAGGATCTACGTCTTTTGTTTTAATGTTTAATATAGGTATTGTTTCTTTAAAAGCATCGTTAACATCATTGATTGAGTTAATTGTTGTAGTGTTAATTTTAAGGCCTAATTTTTTCGCTCTTTTTATCAAAAGGTCTTCGCTTCCTACATATACAAAATTAGGAACCTTTAATTCTTTGCGTCTCAACCATGTTTGTATGGTGATGTCAGGGCCAATTCCTGACGGATCTCCCATTGTTACCGCTACTGGTTTATTTTTTTTAACCATTAATTTTGTACTCCACAATAGCGTCGTTGTATAGATCTCTCTTAAGCTTGTTCGCATAGTTTTCTAATTTCCGCGCTGTTAAAGCATCTTTTGCATCATTGTTTTGCCCGTTATTGTTGATAATGCATATGGCAATCAACTCAATATTTTCCTGAGTTATATTTGGAGGGAGCATTGTATTTTCTCTGCCAAACTTTATCATAGATCTTGTTGGTTCCTGTAGTTCTGATAATTTAATATTATTGATTTCAATAATATTAATGTATTCTTTCTCCCCTAACTCAGCAAAGTTCTCTTCACAGTCTTTGAACTTAAAGTTTATAAGAGTTGCTTCCTCAAGAAGTATGTTAATTGTCTTTGTTTGTGTTTTATTTAGAACTATCTTTATTATAGAGTATGTAGAATTATTGGTTACTGATTCATTGAATTCTTCGATATTATCTAGCGTAACGTTTATTAATCTTCGATATCTACTGTTTATATATCTATTCCAACTTAAATTTGCTTCAAGCTGCTTCTCTACTGTTTTTATATCAATCCTATTGTTAGCAAGTACCACTTTATACTCTTCGTAGTTTTTGTAAGTGTTGCTAATTCTGCCTGATAATATTCTTTTAACGTCATCATATTCAATTTTAATTCCATTTTTTTTGCCTATTTCTATCATAAGCGTTTCGTTTACAAGGTCTCTCATCGTTATACCTTGTATCTCTTCTACTGATGATTTCGGTGAATTAAATTGATTATACTTAGCTCTTTCAGAGAAGTCTCTGAAAGTAATTGGCGTATCATTAACTAATGCAATGATTTTGGTAACGACTTTATCTTCAGCTTTAGAGTTTGTTGAAAGGGGTAAAAAACCAGATACCGTTAAACTAACTAATAGAATTATAATTTTAATATTGTTTTTTTTCATAATATTTAAAAATATTTTATAGTTTATTTAATATTTTTTTGCTTAATCGCTTGAAGAAAATGATTTTAAATTAAAGTTAAACATTATTGATTTATCTTTCTTTATGTCGCGATCTACGTAAAAATCTTCTTTGTAGGATAAGCTCATTTCTAAACATTCGTCTTCATAGCTTATTCCAAATAAACTGTTGAGCACAGAGTTGTCTTCTATGTTATAGGTGCCTCTGGAATTAAAGGACCAATCCTTTGTTAAAGCTAGGCTTATGCCACCTGATAATTCTTCTTTTTTCGTGTTACTAAGAACATTTGAGGTAGGCGAATACTCCATATAGTTCATATCAGCAAATAGACTGTCATTGTTATTAAATGTTATATTAAATTCGTTTGTTGTAATCTGATTAGTACGACTATCCATTTTTGTTTTGTAATCTAGATTAACAGCATCAAGAAGATTATAAGATAGCGATGCCACTATATCGGAATGATAGTCGTCCATTCCAGCCCAATCACTCCCATCAAAAGAGTTAAGTCCTCCTATATGGAAAGATTTTCCTAATTTTGCACTAGTATGGCCACCAAACATGTCTTCGAAGTCATAATTAATGCCAACAGCAAATTTATGACCTCCTTCAATTTTATCAAAACCATATGACCTATCTATTTCGAATAGGTTTAAAGTGTTAAAATTCATTACGTTAGAGTCTTCATTTAGTATTTTGTTGTTACTCTTTTCATCTCCACTAAATGTTAATCTTGCTAGAGGTTCTATTAAATGGTTACCGTATGCACTTGCTGAACGCAGTGGCCAACTTGTTTTGATTGAGAGTTTTGGATGCATTCTTGAGAAAGAATAATGGGAATTATCGGATTCGTCATAAGTTCTAAAATGGTCTGCTTTAATCCCAATATATGGTTCAAAGAATATACCTTGATTTGTTATGTACCTATTTTCCCAGCTAAGATTGCTAGATAACCTAGTTTGTTCGTCACCTGCATTTCGGGAAAGACTTGTAAATTGTGAGTTTAGATTTAGATTGCCATTTAATGGCTTGAAAGCAAAGGTATAATCATGATCTATTAGGGGTGTTATCGAAGGTTGATCAAGTTCACTTTCGTTTAACAGATTGGTGTATTCAACCATTTTTGCTGATAAATAGTTTTTATTGGAAAGTCCAGTTAAAAAAATCTCAGATTTATAATTAGTAGAACCCTCAATGTCATATTTTCTCATAAACGTATCGTCGCTTGTATATGTTGCATCCCAGCCCCAATTCCATTTATTATTTATATCAAGTTGGGCAGTAGTTTTAAGGCTATTTCTAAACCTGATATTGCCTGGGGCAATATCACTGGGATCTGCTTGGTATATAAAGCTTGGACTTACGTTGACATAGCTATTTTCGGAAATTTTATTTCTGTATTCAAAATTAAATAGCGGGCCTTGTTTTGTTGTAATAATGGGCGTAAAGGTAATATCGCTATTTTTGTTAATACTATAGAAATATGGTAATTTAATGGCGTTTCCATAAAAATTTGAGATTGAATATGTTGGAAGCAAAAATCCTGTTTTCCTCTGTACTGTCATATCTGGATGTGAAAGGTAGGGAATTTTAATTAATGACTTTCCAACGAGAATAAATTCAACATTATTATACTCTATAATCTTATCAATTTCATTATGAATTATCCTGTCGGCTTTTAATTCCCATGTTAGCGGTTTATTTGTTCCGTCTGTGCATTCATCGCATAAAGTAAACGATGCATCATCAAATTTAGTAACACTACCGTCAATCCTTTGACCTTTACTGGATATAATTTTTGCATTATTTTCAAGTAATAATTTTGCAGAATAGATAAATCCATTTTTTAATCCGTCTTCTAATTCAAGATCTTCTGCGTATAATTCAGATTTATTCTTGTTAGTTAATATGATATTTCCAGACGCTACTACACTGTCTAATATTTCATTATAAATTATTTTATCTGCTTGGATGGTGTAAGATTTATAGTAAAGCAGAGCAGACCCATTTGCAATAATTGTATTGTTTGTATCGTTATAGGTTAGGGTATCAGCTTCTAATAGAACCGAAGGCTCTTCTATTGATTTTTCTGTTTTAGTAGAGTTTTCATTAATTTCGATTGCGTAAGATATATCGCTTACAGAAAGTAAAAAAATCTGTATTAATATTAAAAATATATATAAATTGTATTTTTTTAAAAAAATCACTCTATTTAATCCAGATTACTAACCGTCTTCTTTTTTTAATAATACACTTAAACTTATAAGTATAGTAATAATAATTTGCCACCAGGAAGCTATTATTGGTGGCAACATTTCTGCGTTACCTAGTATTTTTGAAACAAAGTTAATAATAAAAAGTAAGAAACCAATTATTATCCCTGACATTATCGTTATAATTATATTTTTCATTCTAAGTGACTGCATTGAAAACGTAGCTGCAATTAAAACCATTGAGCAAAATAACGCTGGTAATGCAATCAAGAAATTTAGATGAACAATATATTTTATCGCAGGAATTCCTGAAATTTCTAATTGTTTTATTGTTCTTCTAAGATTCCAAAATGAGACGGTTGATGCAAATGATATATTTTCTTTAACCTCTTGTTCGCTAAGATGTGTTTCTAAAAGATAATTATCAAGTCGATATTGTTTTAATTTATTATCTATTAACCATGAGTTTTTCATATTCCAATATCCATCCTTGAATGTCGCAGTATCCGAGTCAATTCTTAACACCATCACATTATTCTTATTAAACTGAAAGGCATTTACGCCAATTAATTCAATATTTTTCTTAATGCTTTTTTTTGCATGTATAATTGCGTAGCCTTCTGTATTTTTTTGATTCACCCAAAGATCAGTTTTATATTTCAGTGAAGATATATTTATACCGTCTTTAAATGTTTCTGCATCCAATATTTGATAGGTTTCATTCCATTTGGATGCAATTGGATTATATATAGTTATTATTAACAGACCCATAACAAAAGCAACTGTTAATCCAGGAAAAACTATTTGCCATATTGATATTCCTGATGCTTTTGCTGCTACAAGTTCGTTGTTTTTAGATAGCCTAAAAAAAGTTATCATGCTTCCGAACAATATGGATATTGGAAATAATTGTTCGCATGTGTTAGGTAGTTTGTACAAGGCAAGGTTTGCGATTACTGAAAAGCTTATATTATTATTCGATGTTCTTTTTAGAAGTTCAGAGAGATCGATTAAATATGTTAAAATTATACATATTACTAAAACAGTAAATATAGAATATAGGAAATCTCGACCTATATAGAAAGAAAATTTACCAATCATACCTGATCTCTTTGAGTTTTTGTTTCATTGTAAACTGAACTTGAATGATAAATTATATTTAATCCGAATATCATGATAGTTACAATTGGAATTAAATATAACGCAATTGAAATTGATGGATTTTTGGTGGCTAGATCTAAGGCATAGATACCTAGAATTTTTACTGAAAAAGCTATAATACAGGTGTTTATAATGGCTTTTATTCTGGTATTTCTGATTATTAAATTTATTGCCATACCATTAAAAGCAATTAACATAAAAGCTATTGTATATAGTGGGTTAGATAATCTCATATGAGCTTCTAGTTTTAATTTATTTAAATAAGAATCATTAAAATTTTGATTTTTGTCAGGGAACAAAAGATCCATTAACGGCTTTTCTGATGGCTTGTATAAAATATCATGATTTTCTTTGTATATATCAGATAAATTAATTGCGTAACGATCAAAGTTTATGGCTTCTATGGGCTTCGATCGAATATTTTTTTGGCTTTTGTGAATAACTCCATTATTCATTACCATAGAAATTTCATTGTTTCTTTTAATTATATTAGCACTTTTTGCTATATATGTAATATCGTTTCTTTTGTCACGAGCATCATTTATAAAAATCCCTGATAATGTATTGTCGTTTTCTTTATTTCTTATATAAATATCCACACCTTCTTCTGGAGAAATAAACTTTGATTCTACCATTGAATTGTTTATTACATCTGTCTTTAGTGTTGTTATCTTATCCCTAAATTCCTTCATGCTCCATGGTGTGATTAATATGTTAATAAAATAAATTAATAGAGTTATTGCTAAACCAAATGCTAAGAAAGGTTTTAATTTTCTTAAAGGTGATATTCCAGATGAGTAAAGTACTATAGCTTCGCTATCATTTAACATTCTATCTAGAAGAAACAAGCAGGTAATAAAAAATGCAATAGGTGCTATAATACTTATTAACCATGGGTAGAGAAGAATAGTTAGTGATATAAATTCATTTATAGTTCTATTTTTTTCTATTATAAATTCTACATATCTAAGAATTTGAGATAACCAGGCTAATGTGGTTATTGCAAGCAAGACAATTATGAATATTTTTAATAATTGCAGGCTAATGTATTTATTTAATATGTTCAATTTTTTCACTAAACTAATAATTATTAAATTTGTATATATTTATTCCAATATATATAATAAATTATTTATATCATTTTATTACATGTTTGGAAAAATTATATGAAAATATTATTTCAAGATAAAATTTTATTGGAAGAAGGGGTTCTGGTCATTTTTTTTAATGACAAACTGTCGCTACTTTTACCCGAGGACGATCAAAAGAAAATTATTGAGAAAATTTTTAAAAAAGCCATTAAATCGATTGACTTTAAATCTAATAAAACAAGTATTATTGATTTAATAGCGCCAAGTAATATTAATTACGATAGGTTAGTTTTTTTACATTTGGGCGATGTGGAATCAAAAACTGAATATGATTGGATAAAAATTGGAGGAAAAATTATTAATTTTTCTCTCAAGAATAATATTTACAAAATAAATATAATATTTGAATACGCAAAAAAATTTACATCTACAACCAAAATACCTGCCTTAATTGTCTATGGGGCACAGATGCGAGATTATAATTTTTTAAAATATAAAACAGCCTTAAACACAAAAAATATAGAAACTTTATGTTTTCAAACAACGTACTCTAATACATCTGTTCGTATGCATGATGAATTGAAGCATGTTCTAGCTGGAGTTAATCTTGCTAGGGATTTGGTTAACGAGCCTTCTAACGTGCTTTATCCTGAGGAATTCTCAAAAAGAATTGAATCTTTGAAGAGATTTAATCTGAAGATAAAAACATTAAATCGAAAAAAAATCGAAAAAGAAAAAATGGGTGGAATATTAGCGGTGTCACAAGGAAGTCGTTTTGAGCCAAATGTTTGTGTTATTGAATATAATGGAGGAAGTAATTCGAAACCAATAGTTTTTCTAGGGAAGGGTGTTACATTCGATTCGGGTGGCGTATCTATCAAGCCCTCGGGAAACATGGGTGAGATGAAGGGAGATATGGCCGGTTCGGCAGCCGTGGTTGGTTTGATGAGAAGTATTGCTGGCAGAAAAGCAAAAGTTAATGCAATAGGTATAGTTGGTTTGGTTGAGAATATGACCGATGGGAATGCTATGAGGCCTGGGGATATTATTACATCAATGTCTGGAAAAACAGTTGAGGTTCTTAATACAGACGCTGAAGGAAGATTGGTTTTGGCGGATATAATTACATATGCACGCAAACATTACGAGCCCGCTTTAATGGTCGATCTAGCAACGTTAACGGGTGCTATTATTGTTGCTCTTGGACAGCAAAATGCAGGATTATTTTCTAACGATGACGATTTGTCTGAAAAATTAATAAAATCTGGAATGAATACTGCTGAGACTTTATGGAGAATGCCTTTGTCTGATGAATACGATAAAATGATAAATTCCAAAGTTGCAGATATGAAAAATATTGGTGGTCGAGATTCTGGTTCCATTACCGCCGCCCAGTTTATTAAGAGGTATGTGGGGGATGTCCCTTGGGCTCATATTGATATAGCCGGCACATCAATTGAAAGTTTAAAAAGTGATATAAATACAAGTTGGGGTTCAGGTTACGGAGTTAGACTGTTAGATGACTTTATTAAACACAATTTTGAGAATTAAAGTTCAATTGGTTAATTATTTTTTTAATAATTGAAACTTTGTAAAATAAAGTGTAATAAATTATTATTTTATAAATCAATGTTAACATACTTTATATGTCTAAATATACAATTTAAGGATGGATCGTTACTATGCCAACACAACAAACACTATCAATTATTAAACCAGATGCTACTAGAAGAAATATAACTGGAAAAATTATCGCAAGATTAGAAGAGTCTGGGTTAAGAATAGTCGCACAAAAACGTATACACTTATCAAGAGAATTGGCTGAGTCATTTTATGAAGTGCATAAAGACAGACCTTTTTATGGTGACTTGGTATCTTTTATGATCTCTGGTCCTGTTGTTGTTCAAGTTTTAGAAGGCGAAGAAGCTGTAGCAAAAAATAGAGATGTTATGGGCGCAACGAATCCTGCAGAAGCTGCACCGAATACTATTAGAAAAGATTTTGCAGAAAGCATTGAAGCAAACTCTGCTCACGGGTCAGATAGCATAGAGAATGCTAAGAATGAGATAAAATTCTTCTTTACTGATAGCGAAATAGTAGGTTAGTTTTTTTATTTTTTATTCATAGTGAAAGTAAAAAATTATCTAAGCTTGACTTATCGTCATATTTTACAATATCGTTATTTATTGTAATTTTTTTGCTTGTTAATAGCATTAATGAATATGGGTATATTTTATGTTCCATTTTAAGAACTCTTTTTGACAGAATCTCTTCTGTGTCGTTTTCTTCTACTGGAACTGCAGCTTGTATAATTATTGGACCGTTATCTAATTCTTTTCTTACTATATGAACGCTACAGCCTGTTACTTTAGTTCTATCATCAAGAACTCTTTGATGTGTGTTTAAACCTTTGTAGGATGGAAGTAATGAAGGGTGGATATTTATAATTTTATTCCACCACTGGTCAATAAATTCTTCGGATAATATTCTCATAAATCCCGCTGCGCAAATATACTCAATATTTTCATTTAATAGATTGCTTGATAAAGCTCGATCGTAATCAATTCTCGAATTGTATTGTTCTTTTAATATTATTGCAGTTTTAATTTTATATTTTTTTGCTATTTCAATTCCTGCTGCATTATTTTTATTTGAAATAACAAGAGCTATTTTTGCTGGATATCTTGGGTCTTTAGAAGCTCTTATTAGCGCCTCCATGTTACTTCCTCTTCCAGAAATAAGAATGGCTACGTTAGCTTTTTTTATTTTTTCTACAACCACGGTAGAATACCGTTATATACTAACTGAGATTCTGTTTCCTGTTGTGTAATTTTACCTAAATACACACCGTAATCATCAGATTTTTCTATACAGTCCATCACTCTTTTTAAAAAATCTTTTTTTACAATAAGCGTCATTCCAATACCACAATTAAAAGTTTTAAGCATCTCTTCTTGTTGTATTGCTGCATTATTCGAAATCCATTCAAATATAGGAATATTAGGAAACTTGTTAAGGTCTAAAGTGGCTGACATGCCTTTATCTATAACTCTAGGAAGATTTTCTGTTATTCCGCCTCCGGTGATATGCGCTATGGCAGATATTCCATCACAATCATCCATTATCATTTTAATAGTGTTGACGTAAATCCTTGTAGGTTTCAGAATCATGTCAATGAGTCTATTATTTTTATCAAAGGCCTCGTTTGTATCTATTTGTTTTTTTTCAACAATGCTATTAACTAGTGAGTAGCCATTTGAGTGAATGCCCGATGACTTTAAGCCAACAATACAATCACCGTCCTTTATTTTTTTTGGTAATAATTTATTTCTTTCAACTGCACCAACAGAAAATCCTGCCAGATCGTAGTGCCCCGGATGATACATCCCAGGTAGTTCGGCTGTTTCACCTCCAATAAGAGCACAATTTGCCTCTTTGCAACCATTTGCTATACCTATAATTACTTCTTCTGCAATTTTTGTATCAAGTTTTCCTGTTGCAAAATAGTCTAAAAAATATAAAGGTTCAGCTCCTTGAGCTATAATATCATTCACGCACATGGCAACAAGGTCAATTCCGATAGTTTTGTGATTATTTGAAACGAAAGCAAACTTTAGCTTTGTTCCAACTCCATCTGTTGCTGATATTAATAAAGGATCTTTTAACCCAAGCTCTTTAATATCAAATATTCCTGCAAAACCGCCTAATACAGGATTGCTTCCTGGTCTTTTTGTAGATGCGATGATAGGTGAAATATTTTTGACGAGTTGATTTCCTGCGTCGATATTTACGCCACTATTCTTGTATGTAAACCTAATATTTTTAGGCAGCGTTTTGGTCATTTTAGTTCATCGACTATAGAAATTTATAATATAGTATATTTATTATATTTAATTGTTTTATTCAAGCATTGGTTTTGTGTAGGTAGAATATTCTGTGCTTTATTTTTTTTAAATAAATTTAAATATGTCGTTATAAATCATATAAGATTTTCTTAATATTTTTATATATTTTTTATTAAAAATCTCTATAGATGCTATAATAATCAATTCACATGGAGTTGTAAGGTATGAAAAAATTAATATCAAATAATAATAAGCAATTATTTTTTGATTTAAACAACAATGCTTCGTTTACTATAGATGATTTTATTACATCGGCTTCAAATATTAATGCTTTTAACTATTTAAATAAATGGCCTGAATGGGATGATAACTTTATTGCCTTAATTGGTAAAATAGGTTCAGGAAAAAGTCATTTAGCAAAAATATGGGCATTGCAGAATAACGCTTTTTATCTTGATAAAAATAGTACCCATATAAGCGAAGTGATAAAAAAAATAAAACTATGCGTTGTTGTTGAGGATATTGATAGAATTGCTTATGATAATACTTTTATGTTTCATTTAATAAATCATATTAGAGAGATCAATGGCTATATTTTATATACCTCGAGAAGAAACCCAGCTAATTTAAAGTCAAGTTTAAAAGATCTTGATTCTAGATTAAGGTCAGCCATACCAATTGAAATACAAGATCCAGATGATTTTTTGTTAGAAGCTATTTTAATAAAATTATTTGCAGATAAACAGATTGATTTACCTAAAAATTTAACTAGTTTTATTCTAAAAAGGTCAAATAGGTCTTGTGATTATATTAAAAAATTAGTTGATTCTGTTTATATCAAAATTATGGAAGAAAGAAGGTCTTTGACAATACCTTTGTTATCGGCTGTATTAGAAGAAATGGAAGAAAAATAATATTTTAATAATTAATTAATATTCGATTATTGGTATTCTGGATGATATGCTTTTTAGAGTTTTTTTAGAATAAGATGATATTGACTTAAGAAAGGCTTACTGTACCATTCTTTACCGAAATACTTATATCACCATTTTTTATTTTTTTTGCTATTTCACCAAATATTTCATACCTCCACCCATCTAACATAGCTATGGAAGATTTTTTTGATTTTGCTATGTTTTCTAGATCTTCAGATGTAGCTATAAGCCTCTGTACTATATTAAATTTTTTTGATTGTATTTTTAAGACAAGCTTTAAAACTTCGTAAATACCTTCTTGATCTTTTGTCAGCTCTTTCTTTTTGTCAATAAAGAACTCTCTTCTATCTTTGTCTGTCTCCAGCGCATTCACCACGGCAACTATTTCATCGATTGTATCGATTGGAAGGGGGTTTTTGCTAAAACTTCTAAGATTTTTTAACTCTAATTGATTTTTAGGCATATGATTTGCAATATCAATAATTGTATTGTCCCTAATTATTCTATTTTTAGGAATATTTTTAATCTGAGCTTTTTTCTCTCTCCACTCAGCTATGTCGGCAAGAACTTTTAATGACTTAATAGACTTAGGTTTGGATTTTATTTTTAACCAAGCATCTTTAGAATTATATTCGTAATTTTTAGGGTTTAAAAGATTATCCATTTCCTCGTCAATCCATTCTATTCTTCCGAGATGCTCTAATTTTCTGATCATGGATTTATAGACATCTTTAAGGTAAATCGCGTCATTAAGTGCGTAAGTTAATTGCTTCTCTGATAAAGGCCTCTTGGACCAATCTGTAAATTGAGAAGTTTTATCTAATTGTATACTTGTAATATCATATACAAGATTACCGTAAGAAATAGACTCGCCGTATCCGCAAAACATCGCGGCTATCTGAGTATCAAATATTGGTTTTGGTAAAAAACCACCTTCGTTATTAAAAATTTCTATGTCCTGTCTTCCTGCATGAAATACTTTAATCATGCTGTTATTTTTAATTACATTCCAGAAGGGAGTTAAATCTAGGTCTTCAATAGGATCTATAATTGCTTCAATTTTATCGTTGGCTATTTGTATTAAGCATAATTTTGGATAGTATGTTTTGTCTCGAAGAAATTCTGTATCAATTGCCAGATATTCTGAATCTTCAATTTTCTTACATAATTGTTGAAGTGAATATAAATCACTGATAATTTCCATGGCTTATTTACTGTCAATGGTTTAGTAGTTTATAAAAAAAGTAAAATACTTTATAACATATTAAAATATTAACCTTTATTTTTATATTAATGAATAAGAATCTGTTTAAATGTACAGAAATATTATATTTTAATTAGTAGTTGTTTATTTTAGAGAGAAAAAGAATGCATAGGTATAGAACACATAATTGTAGCGAGTTAAAAATAGAAGATGATGGTAATACGATAAAGCTATCAGGATGGGTTCATAGAGTACGTGACCATGGTGGTTTGCTTTTTATTGATCTGAGGGATCATTTTGGTATTACTCAATGTGTTGTAGATCCAGATTCCAATGCATTTAAATTAGCTGAGAGCGTTCGATCAGAATGGGTTCTTTCAATTACTGGGAAGGTAAAGAAGAGAATTCCTGAAGCGGTAAATAAAAATATCCCAACTGGTAGTATCGAAATATTCATTGATGAGATTGAAATTCTATCTCAATCAGATGAACTTCCCCTTCCAATATTTGGAGAGCCTGATTATCCTGAGGATATAAGGTTAAAGTACAGATTTTTGGACTTAAGGAGAGAGACGCTTCATAAAAATATTGTATTAAGATCTAATATAATATCCTCTGTTCGAAAAAGGATGACCGAAAAAGGTTTTGTTGAATACCAAACACCTATACTAACAGCTTCTAGCCCAGAAGGAGCAAGAGATTTCTTGGTTCCATCTAGGACTCACCCAGGAAAATTTTATGCACTTCCTCAGGCTCCACAACAATTTAAACAATTAATTATGATAGCTGGTTTTGATAGATATTTTCAAATTGCTCCATGTTTTAGGGATGAAGATGCAAGAGCAGATAGATCTCCTGGTGAGTTTTACCAACTTGATATTGAAATGAGTTTTGTAACCCAAGAAGATGTTTTTTTGGCAGTAGAGCCTATATTATTAGATTTATTTGAAGAATTCTCTGTTAACAAGACCATTAATAGAGAAGTGAAAAGAATACCATATTGGACGTCTTTAAGAAAATATGGAAGTGATAAACCTGATCTTAGGAATCCTATTGTCATAGAAGACGTTAGTGATATTTTCTATAATTCAGATTTTAAAATTTTTGCTAAAATTTTAAACGATAATTTTAATGGAAAAGTCTGGACTGAAAAAGCTGAGGTCTGGGCAATACCGGCTCCTGGCGGTGGTAGTAGAGCTTTTTGTGATAGGATGAATTCATGGGCACAAGGTGAGGGGCAACCTGGTCTTGGTTATATATTCTTTAAAGATGGAGCCGGTGTAGGTCCGATAGCAAAGAATATAGGTGAAGAAAAAGTTAGCGAACTAAAATCAAAATTATCTTTGAAAGATGGAGATTCTGTATTTTTCGCTTGTGGCACTCCTTCAAAATTCTATGACTTTGCTGGAAAAGCTAGAAATTTAATTGGCAATGAATTAAATTTAATATCAGACAAAGCCTTTGAATTCTGTTGGATTGTTGACTACCCAATGTACGACTGGAATAATGAGACAAATTCTTATGAGTTTTCGCATAACCCTTTCTCTATGCCTCAAGGTGGGTTAAATACCTTAAACAATATGGACCCAATAAATATTCTTGCATATCAGTATGATATTGTTTGTAATGGTATTGAGTTGTCTTCTGGCGCAATTAGAAATCATAGCCCAGAAATTATGGAAAAAGCTTTTTCTATTGCCGGATATGGTAAAGAAATTCTTTTAGAAAAGTTTAGTGGAATGTATAATGCTTTAAAGTTTGGAGCCCCGCCGCATGGTGGTATAGCTCCTGGTATTGATAGAATCGTAATGTTACTTGCCAACGAAGAAAACTTAAGAGAAGTAACTATGTTTCCAATGAATCAACAAGCACAAGATTTATTAATGGGCGCTCCCTCTGAAGTTTCAAATAAACAATTAAAAGAATTGCATATTAAGAGTGATAAAAAAATCAATAACATTTAACTGCAATTAGCAATGGATAATAAAAGTCATTTATACACAATCGGTTATGTTATTATTTCAAACGATTGTTTTATTGCAAATTCTACTGGCGTAATGCCAAGCGGTCTTAAAAACGATTTAGATTGGCAATATTTTCAGTCAGAGTTAAATAATTCAGATTTAATTCTTATTGGTAGAAAGAGTTATGTAAATTTTCATAAAAGCAAAAGAAATAGACTAATACCTACATCAAAAATAAAGGATATAGAAGTAGAAAAAAGTGATTTATGTTTCTTTAATCCTAGGAAAATTTTAATTGAAGACGCTATAAAAATATTCTTACCTAAGGTGGAAAAAATTGCTGTTGTAGGAGGTAATAAGGTTTATGAATTAGTGTTTAATTCCATTGGTTTTAATGAATTCCATTTGACCGTAGCAAACTCTTTTTACATGAACGAAGGTATTTTATTTAATGATAATACTAAATCATTAAATGATATATATCATTTAATGGATAAAAACGAATTAAAGCTTTCTGAAAAAAGAAATTTGGATAAAAATGTAACGCTGTACATTTTTAAAAAATTATAATTTATTTTACAATGTTAGCTGCAACCACTAGTTGATCCACAGCTATCGCATTTTAAACAGGTTCCATTCCTGACCATTGTAAAGTTTTGGCATTCATTACATGCGACGCCTTCGTATCCCTTAATTCTAGCTTCACTCAATAAATCATTCTTGGATTTGATGTTACCCTTTATTGTAGGAACGCTATTTGATTCGCTTATTTCAGTAGACTGTAGATTGATTGAAGTTGTGGTTGCTAATATATCGTTCGTTCCAGTAAGCTGAACGTCAGCAGATGGAAGCAGAAATAAATTATCATTTCTGCTTCGACCATAACCATTGCTTATATATTTTGCCGCAGGGATTGGAGCTTTTCCATCACTTATCCCATTCCCTATAGAGTCTGGTGATATAGTTGAAGGATCAACGTGAGCTAAATCATTGCGTTCTAGATAAGATATTGCTAATTCTCTAAAAATATAATCTAAGATTGACGTAGCATTCTTAATAGTTTCGTTGCCTTGAACTAACCCAGCAGGTTCGAATCTTGTAAACGTAAAGCTATCAACAAATTCTTCGAGAGGAACGCCGTATTGTAATCCTAATGATATGGATATGGCAAAGTTATTCATTAGAGATCTAAATGCTGCCCCTTCTTTGTGCATATCAATAAAAATCTCACCTATACGGCCGTCATCATATTCGCCTGTACGCAAATAAACTTTATGCCCACCTACTACTGCTTTTTGTGTATAACCTTTCCTTCTGTCTGGTAATTTTTCTCTTTCTTGTGATGCTGCTATCTCCATAATTTTTTCAACTGTTTTCTCAATTTTATTGACCTGAGTATCGTTATTATCGTCTTCTATCGCATCGTCAAATGCTTGAGCATTTAATGGTTGAGATAGCTTTGATCCATCTCTATATAAGGCATTTGCTTTAAGGCCTAATCTCCAAGACTGAAGATAGGCGTCTTTACAATCTTCAACGGTCGAAGTATTTGGCATATTAATTGTTTTTGATATAGCTCCGGATATGAAAGGTTGAGATACAGCTAACATATTAATATGGCTATCAACAGATAAAGATCTTTTACCTGTTCTTCCACATGGACTAGCGCAATCGAAAACCTTTAAATCTTCATCATTAAGACCGGGAGCACCTTCCAAGGTCATAGCGCCACAGCAAAATATATTAGCCCCTAGAATGTCTTCTTGATTAAAGCCTATTTTAGTTAACAAATCAAAATTAGGATCATTTAACTCGTTTTGTGTTATTTTTAATATATTTAAGCAAAATTCTTCACCTAGCGTCCATTTGTTAAATACAAATTTTATATCAAACGCTGTTTTTAAAGAATCCTCTATAATTTCTAATTGTTCTTTTTTGAAACCTTTTTCCGCAAGCGATTCATGGTTGATTATCGGGCTTCCTTTTAATGTAATGTTACCAACAGCATAATCAACGATGCTTTTTATTGAATTTGAATTGTACCCCAATGATTTTAACGCATTAGGAACGGCCCTGTTAATTATTTTAAAATATCCCCCGCCTGCTAATTTTTTAAATTTAACAAGTGCAAAATCTGGCTCTATCCCTGTAGTATCACAGTCCATAACAAGTCCAATGGTTCCTGTGGGCGCTATTACGCTAACTTGAGCATTTCTGTAACCATATTTTTTTCCTAAATCTAAAGCTTCATCCCAAACATTAGTGGCGGCATGAATTATTTTTTGATCAGGGTTGTTTTCATGGTCCAAGGGTACGGGGTTTGTTGACAACATCTTGTAGCCATCAGCATTTCCATACGACGCATTCCTATGATTTTCAATGACTCTTAGCATATGAGTACTATTTCTTTCGTAATCTGGAAATGAGCCTAATTCTTTTGCCATTTCAGCTGACGTTTTATAGGACATTCCTGTCATAAGAGCTGTAATAGAAGCGCAAATGGCTCTACCTTCTTTAGAATCGTAAGGTATCCCGCTTGTCATTAGATAACCGCCAATATTTGCATACCCTAATCCAAGGGTCCTGTAATCAAAAGAACGTTGAGCAATATTTTTAGATGGGAATTGGGCCATTGTGACAGAAATCTCTAACACCATAGTCCATAATTTTACGGTATGGGAAAACCTCTCAACCTCAAAGTCTCCATTCTCATTCCTAAATTTTATTAAATTTATAGATGCCAAGTTACACGCCGTATCATCTAAAAACATATATTCTGAACAAGGGTTTGAAGCTCTTATTTCACCGGCTTCTGGGCATGTGTGCCAGTCATTTATTGTTGTGTGATACTGAATACCTGGATCCGCTGAAGCCCAAGCTGCATGTCCAATCTGTTCCCATAAGTCTTTTGCTTTTAATATTTTTATTGGCTCACCAGTTCTTCGTGATTTTAGCTCCCAATCAGAATCTTTTTCTAGAGCTCTAATAAAATCATCGGTCACTCTAACTGTATTATTTGAGTTTTGACCTGAAACAGTAAGATAAGCCTCAGAATCCCAATCTGTATCATATGTTTCAAATGCAAGGGAAGTGTATCCCTGTTCTGCAAACTGAATAGACCTCTTTATGTAATTTTCTGGAACATACATTTTTCTAGCAAGTATAATTTCTTTTTTTAATGCTGGATTTTTAAGTGGGTTAAAACAATCTGATCCAGAACCCTCACAGTTTAAACAGGCTTTAAGTATAGCATTTAAGTGTTCTGCACATATTTTTGAACCTGTAACAAGTGCGGCTACTTTGGTTTCTTCCTTAACTTTCCAGTTGATGAACTCTTCTATATCCGGATGATCTATGTCAACAACAACCATTTTTGCTGCCCGTCTAGTTGTTCCTCCTGACTTTATAGCACCAGCAGATCTGTCGCCGATTTTTAAGAAGCTCATTAATCCAGAAGATCTACCACCTCCAGATAACGATTCGCTGTCACCTCTTATTTTTGAAAAATTAGATCCTGTTCCAGATCCATATTTGAACAACCTTGCTTCACGTGTCCATAGGTCCATTATTCCCCCCTCGTTAACAAGATCATCTTCTACAGATTGTATAAAGCATGCATGTGGTTGAGGGTGTTCATAGGATGATTTTGATTTGGTTAGTTTATGTGTTTTGTAATCTACATAATAATGGCCTTGACTTGGTCCATCTATCCCATAAGCCCAATGCAACCCAGTATTAAACCATTGAGGACTATTAGGGGCACAAATCTGATTGGCAAGCATGTACCTTAATTCGTCGTAAAATGACTTTGCGTCTTCTTCTGTGTCAAAGTAGTTGCCTTTCCATCCCCAGTAAGTCCAAGTTCCAGCTAACCTGTTAAAAACTTCCTTAGAGCTAGTTTCGGAAGTAGTAGAGTTTTCAGGATTTGATAAACTTTCTGTGTCTATTTCATGTCTCCATAACCAATTAGGCACGCCATTCTCTTTTATTTTCTTTAGTTTTTTTGGTACTCCTGCTTTTCTAAAATATTTTTGAGCAATAATATCAGCCGCAACCTGACTCCAGTGTTCAGGTACTTCGAGATCTTTTAATTGAAAAACTATAGACCCGTCGGGATTCTTAATTTCACTAGCGGTATTGCGAAATGGAATGTCTTTGTAAGGTGATTCATTTTTATGTGTAAAACATCTGTCGATCCGCATTTCTTGCTCCTAGTTTAAAATATAATACTCAACAATCACTATTGTGGTTATGTTTGAATTTATTGTCTATAGTTAATTTTAATCTTAATAAGTTATACTAATAAAATGTATTAAACTTATCTAAACGTCAACAATTAGTGTCTTTTTTAATAGATGTACACAATATTTAGTATAAAATTTTTTTTCTTTAATAATTTTTTTCTTTTTTAACCGTTATTGCTATTCTTTAATAAGATGGTTATTATTATAGTTAAAATTATTATTATTTTCTATTTTTGTGTAGAAGAATATTAAAATTTCTATTATTATAATATTAATATTAAATATTAATTTAAAAAATTGAGTTTTATGATGAGTATCATGAATGAAGTATTTGTTTGGTGGGATGGGCAAACTTTGGGCACTCGTATGCAGACAATGTTAAGTGGTAAAAAAGTTGGTTCAGATGATATTGGTAATACCTATTATTTGTCCAAAAAAAATACAAAACGTTGGGTTGTTTATAAAGGAAGTAATGACGCTTCAAAAATACCCTCAGAATGGCACTCTTGGCTTCACTATAGTACCGACGAAATACCTGTTTTTAACTATTCGAAAAAATATATATGGCAGAAAAAACATAAAAAAAATATGACAGGAACAAGTGAATCATACCATCCAATTGGTAGCTTAAGAAACAAGAAATCTAATAATATTATTAAAAGCTACGAATCATGGAAGCCATAATTAACTTACTAGAGGCAGATAAATGAAAATAACAGCTATAGAAACAATTGTTGGTGCAATAGTTATATTTATTGCTGTAAGTTTTTTTTATTTTGCTTATACGATGCCAAGCGTTAAAAGTATAAACGGTTACAATGTATCTGCAACTTTTAACAAAGTATCTGGATTAGTGAATGGTGCTGAGGTTCGGTTGTCTGGTATTAAAATAGGATCAGTATCTTCTCAAAATCTTGATTTAGAGACTTACGATGCCGTTGTGTTAATGGAAATAAGTGAAGATATAAGAATACCAGAAGACAGCAGTGCTAAAATTTCTTCACAAGGTCTTTTGGGTACAAATTACATTGAAATAGAACCGGGTGGATCCTACACTATGTTAGCAGACGGTGAGACAATTGAATTGACCCAAGGATCTGTAGATATAATGGAATTATTAGGGAAAGCAGTTTTTGGTGCTGCAAAATAACTATTCAAATGAATAATGTAATTAAAGGCTGCAAATTTTATTTTATCGCTTTAATGTTTCTTATACTTCCCTTACTTGTATATTGTCAAAATTCTTATTCAAATTCTAATATTTCTCAAACTGATATAACAGAAGGAAATATCACATCAATTTCAATTTTAGATAAAATTACTGCAAAGGTTATTAAGTTGGATATTCCTATAAACACAGTTTTTTATTATAAAGAGATAGAAATTAAACCAAAGAAATGTTTTATAAAGAATATTTTAAGCAATAATTTAAATGCTTTTTCTAATCTTGAGATTAACAAAAAAATTGCAGACAATAGTTATATATTTTTATTTGATGGTTGGTTTTTTAAATCGAGACCTGGTCTAAATAGTTTTGAGCATCCCATTTATGATATTTGGTTAAATTCATGCAAAAGATCACTTGATGTTATATCTGTTGGTAATTTAAAAAAAATACCATGATTGTTTATCGATACATTTAATAATTTTAGATAATCTTTTTGTTCTATTTCTTTTGCGCCAAATTGTGTTAAATGTTTTGTAATAAATTGAGTATCTATAAACTTAAAATTAGATTTTATTAGCATAATAGCAAGAGATACAAGCGCTATTTTACTTGCGTTATCTGTAAATGAAAACATGCTTTCACCAAAAAAGACTCCACCTATTGCTAGCCCATACAATCCGCCAACAAGTTTTTCGTTGTCCCAGCATTCAATGCAATGACAGATATTGTTTTCCCCTAATTCTGCGTAGCAATTAATTATATCTTTATTTATCCATGTGTTAGTTTTTCTATTGCCAGCAGAGGCGCAGGAATTGATAACGGCCCTCAATGATGTATTTGCTTTTATTGTAAACTTATTCTTTCTCATTAGTGATTTAATTTTCTTTGGTATATGAAGCTCCTTTAAATCTATGATCCCTCTTTGATTGGGTTCGATCCAATTTATAGTATTTGATGTGTAGGAATCGGCCATGGGAAATAATCCTATTTTGTATGCATTTAGGATTTTATTTGGAGATAATGGAGTATTTGTGCGAATAATGGGGGTATCAGGCATCTTTTGATAAATATTTTTCTAACCAATGAATATCATAATCCCCATTAATAATGTCATTGTTTTGAATTAATTCACGAAACAAAGGTATTGTTGTTTCGATTCCCTCTATCACAAACTCATCAAGTGCTCTTTGAAGTCTAGACAGGCATTCTTCTCTACTATCAGCGCTAATAATAAGTTTTCCAATAAGGCTATCATAGTAAGGAGGAATATTGTACCCAGCATAGACGGCACTATCAATACGGATACCAAGGCCACCGGGAGGGTGGTATGATTCTATCCTACCTGCTGATGGGATAAAAGTTCTTGGATTTTCTGAATTTATACGACATTCAATTGCGTGACCTTTATATTTAATATTATCTTGTATAAACGAGAGATCTTCGCCGCTTGCAATTTTTATTTGTTCTTTAACTAAATCTAGCCCTGTTATCATCTCCGTTACAGGATGCTCAACCTGAAGTCTTGTGTTCATCTCAATGAAATAAAATTCATTGTTTTCGAATAGGAATTCAATAGTGCCTGCACCTTCGTACTTAAGATCTGATATAGCCTTGGCAGAAATGTTACCAATTTTTCTTCTTTGCTCTTCTGTGATAATAGGTGAGGGCGCCTCCTCAAGTATTTTTTGATTCCTTCTTTGAAGGGAACAGTCCCTCTCCCCTAAGTAAACGGCATTTCCTTTTGAATCTCCAAATACTTGTATCTCTATATGTCTAGGTTTCTGCAGATATTTTTCTATATATACAGTGTCATCTGAAAAAGCAGCTTTTGCCTCAGTTCTTGCCATACTAAAAGCTTCGCTAATTTCACCTTCGTTGTTTGCAATCTTCATGCCTCTTCCACCACCACCGGAAGCAGCTTTTATGAGTATGGGGTAGCCTATCTGCTTTGCAATTTTTTTTGCTTCATCGACATTTTTGACATCACCGTCTGATCCAGGAACAACTGGAATTCCTAATTTTTTAACGGTATCTTTGGCCGTTATCTTATCGCCCATTAAAGATATATGTTTAGAGCTTGGCCCGATGAAGGAAATGTTATGCGCTTCTAATATTTCTGCAAAATGAAAATTTTCTGATAGAAATCCATAACCAGGATGCACTGCATCTGCTCCAGTAATCTCACATGCCGCTACAATGGAAGGTATATTTAAGTAACTTTCGCTAGCTTGAGGTGGACCAATACAAACACTTTCATCGGCTAGTCTAACGTGCATAGCATCTGTATCTGCAGTTGAGTGAATAGCAACTGTCATAATGTTCATTTCTTTACATGCCCTGAGTACACGAAGTGCGATTTCTCCACGATTTGCTATAAGTAGTTTTTTAAACATATATTTATTCTATTGCAATGAGGTTTTCGCCAAATTCAACTGGCTGACCGTCTTCAACTAAAATTTTGATAATAGTTCCTGATTCTTTTGCAGCTATTGAATTAAATGTTTTCATAGCTTCGATTACAATAACTGTATCTCCTATGTTTATTTTATCCCCAATGCTTACAAAAGAAGCTGTTCCAGGTTCAGGTGATAAATAACACGTTCCAACCATTGGTGATTTTATATATTTTTTATTATCATTTATAATTGCATCTTTTTCTTCTATTGCTTGATTACTTCTAACAACTTGATTACTTCTAACAACTTCATTATCTGTAACATTATAAGAAGGATTGTTTTGAACTCTAATTTTTAATCCGTCTTTTTCAAACTCTATCTCGGTTAATCCTTCTTCCTTTAGAGCCCTGGATAGATCACGAACTATAATCAGCTCTTCGCTATTTTTTTTTGACATGGTATTACTTTTCTCATTTTGTTAATTTATTTATTGCCTCTATTGCCAAAACATAACCATGAGCTCCTAATCCAACAATGGAACCAGTAGCTACAGGAGCAACGTAAGATAAATGCCTATAATCTTCTCGTTTGAATATATTTGATATATGCACCTCTATTGCAGGACACTCTAATAATCTCATGGCATCTTGTATCGCTATCGATGTATGAGTATAAGCTCCTGCATTAATTATCAAACCATCATGATTTCTAGATTCCTGTATCCAGTTAATAAGCTGGCCCTCGTCGTTTGATTGGACAAATTCAATAGCTATATCTAACTCTTCGCCTCTTTTTTTTGACATTTTTTCTATGTCTTTCAGAGTGAATTTTCCATATAGTTCAGGTTCACGTTTTCCTAGTAAATTTAAATTTGGACCATTTATTATAATTATTTTTTTTTTAATTTTCATTCTTTTATAATACAAATAATTTATTAATAATAATATAATTAATCTTAAATTAATATTAGATTCTTCGTTAATTAATTAATTCAATGTCATCAGCTAACATCCAATTTGATGACATATGTTCAAATTTACCTTTTGCTCTTTTTGCAAAAATTTTAGCTTGTTTTTTATTACCGGTCATAAGTTCTACATAAGCAGAATATAATTCAGCTAAGCCAATATTATTATCTTTATAATAAGCTATAGATATTTGCCTGTAAGCTTCAATATTGTCTGGACTGTTTTTAATTGAATCGTCTAATATTTTTATCGCTTTTTTTATATTTTCACTAACTTCTGTTGATATTAATATTTCCGCATATTTGTTTAGTATTAATTTTTCGTTTGGAGCTAAGTTAATTGCGTTTTCAAAGGCTTCTAAGGCTTCTTTGGGTTTTTTTAGTTGAAATAAGATCTCCCCCTTTAATTCACTGTAAAAAGGATTGTTATAATCCGATTGTAAAAGTATGTTTAATTTTTCTAAAGCTGGATTTAAATCTCCTCTTTCGAAGTCTCTTATTACATCGATATATTGAGTATATACATTATCTGCAATGAAATTCACGTTATTATAATTTAAATATGCTATTAATTTTGCTCTAACTAGGTTGTGACGATGTAATAATTCCATACTATCGGTTTTATCGTAATACGGGCTTGAAATTGCTAGTGACTTGATTAAATTTATTCTATCTTGAGAGGATGCATGAGTTAGCTCGTAAGGGTTCATATGCTTGGCAGAAAGCAAACGATTTTTCCCTAGAGATTCAAGTGTATTTATTAAACCTTTAGATGATTGACCTGTTTTAAGTAGTAGATTTACTGCAGCCACATCGGCCTCATATTCTTGGCTGCGTGTATAGCTTAATAAATTTCTTTTGGCGCTATTTTTCATTCCCATTGTTAGGCCGAAGCCAGCTCGGCTTAAATCATGATTGTTAGAGTTTATTCCAATTGCCGTAGCGCTTAGGCCGGCAATAAGAGCTAGAGCATTATTTATGCTAGACTTTTCTATTTCAGACCTTCTTGTTATAGCGTGGCCATTTTTTATGTGGCCAATTTCATGAGCAAGAATTCCAATAACTTCATTAGGTGTTTTGCTTTGGGCTAATAAGCCTGTGTTTACAAATATCCTGCCATTCATAGTGACAAATGCATTCATACTAGGATCAGAAATAATAACTATATCAATGTTTTTAACTGATAAATTAGATGATTTAAATAATGGTCTAGCGTAATCTTTTAATAATTTTTCAATCTCTGCATCTCTTATCACCTCCAATGAAAAGGCAGGTTTTAGCAGTAATATAAAAAATATTATCTGCAAGAAGAATATTTTCTTATATTTTTTTCTGAATTTATTCATATTTAAAATATTTTACCATACGCACTAAAATCTAGATATCCCACCAACCGGTCTTTTTAATCGTAGGCTCTTCTTTCTTTACCTTATTCTGAATAGGCTTTGTATCTTTTGGCTCTTCTTTCTTTACCTTATTCTGAATAGGCTTTGTATCTTTTGGCT
>MEHZ011644792.1_pt1 | contig 32078 bp, 30 predicted proteins | sample 897221 | NCBI WGS metagenome assembly MEHZ01 (sample SAMN05514161, study PRJNA337945) | marine metagenome | isolation source: marine surface water | place: Arctic Ocean | collected 2007-12-13
TATTAATATTTTTAAAGTTTCAAGTACTAATGCATCATCTGAAATTGTTAATCCAAGTGGTTTTAGTAAAATTTCACATTCTTTTAATTCTATCTTATTTATTGTTCGCATTGATACACTTTCTCCAGGTGGAGGGCAACTGCCGGCTATGACTAACTTACCTCCTCTCATGCCAACTCCTGGTTCAGCACCTGTTGAGCCCAGAATTATTGCCATCCCGCCTTGCATATTAGCACCCAAACTATCACCAGTATGGCCTCTAACAATTATTGTGCCTCCCAACATATTTGCTCCGGTTTCAGTTCCAGCAGATCCCTGTATTATTATTGAGCCACCCTTCATTTTGTAACCTGCCTTCGCCCCTACATCTCTTTCAACGATAATTTTTCCAGACTCTTGAAAAGCCCCTAGCATAGAAGTAGCCGATCCTTGGAGTGTGAAAACACCACCATTATTCATTGCTCCAGCACATTCTCCGAGATTTCCAAGAAGTAATACCTTTGATTTATCTGGCAGAAGTGTAATGGCTCCAATTTCACCATCTCTTGGTTTTTTATCCTGCTCCCTGCCCCATCCAATTTTAACAAGCAAATCTTTTTTCATCGCTTCTACTAATAATTTATCCAATTGCCTATTTAATTTGATACTTTTATTTGTATTATTTCGCATATAATGGTGTCCCCCTGAAGTAATTTTTAACTGCCCGCGTACGAGCCGAAACACAACGTAGAAAAAAGGATATCCATTATTAAATTATTAAATTTCCATGGTTATGTTGATAGAGTTCGGTCAATGCCATAGAATCGCCGATATAGATTGGAAGTGTATTAGTATGATTAAAGTTGGAATAAATGGTTACGGAACTATTGGCAAAAGAGTCGCAGACGCCGTAGATGCTCAAGATGATATGGAAATAATAGGAATTACTAAAACTGGTCCAAGTTTTGGATGTAAACTGGCTGTACATAAAAATTTTCCAATATATTGCACAAGCGATGATCAGGATAAGATTTCATTATTTTCTGAGGAAGGATATGTTTGCACAGGCGGTATTTCAGATCTTCTCAGTATAGCGGATATCGTAGTAGATTGTTCACCCGGGAAAATGGGCGTTACTAATGCTGAAATGTATCGTAGAGCAAATATAAAATATATTTTTCAAGGTGGTGAAAAACATGATTTGACAGGACTATCATATTCTTCATCAGCCAATCATGATTCAGCCTTTAATGCCAATTCTGCTAGAGTTGTATCGTGCAATACTACTGGACTATCAAGGACATTAGTCCCGCTTTATGATGCATGCGGAGATCTCACCGTTGAATGTACTCTGCTTAGAAGTGACGCAGCAAATGGTGATTCATATCGAGGCCCAATTAATGCAATTAAACCAGTTCTCAAGGTCCCTAGTCATCATGGACTCGATTTAATGACTATCAAGCCAGAAATTAAAATAAATAGTCTCGCAGTAGCTGTTCCGACTACTATAATGCACGTTCACTCAATAATAGTTGATTTACCGGATAATCATAATTTTACCACAGAATCCATAATAACATTGTGGAAAAATCAGCCTAGAGTTATAGTTATGAATGGCAATAAAAATAGAATTACTTCGACCGCTGAAGTAATGGAAATGGCAAGAGACATGGGTAGAAAATGGGGAGATTTACATGAAATATTCATATGGGAAGATGGTGTTTCCTTAAAGGGAAATAGGCTATATTATTTCCAAGCGATACATCAAGAAAGCGACGTAATTCCGGAAAATATAGATTGCATAAGGTCTATGATGGGTGTTGAGAAAGATTGGAGAGTATCTGTCGAAATGACTGACTCATCAATTTCTAGATATTATGGTTTATGATGCTCATCATATTATGTACAATTGATGTTAATAGTCAAAAGCAAAACAATAGTCGGATAACTCGTGAATACGAAGGTTACCGTTTCCCTCATCGTTATTTTTATGTTTACTCCCCTCTCCTTTATGTCTCAGGCAACTATCCTAAATATTAATGATATTGAACATCAAAATGAGGAACTACAAATTGTAAAAGTATGGTCAGAGTTTGAACATGCCGTATATTCTTCTTACGATATAGCTGAAAGTTCAGGAATCATACATTCTCCTTTCGGTTCATTCTCTCCCGAAGTAGATTTCATTCCATTGGGGCCTGAAAACTTATTTGACCCTTATTCATTTTTGAGAAGTGGGATGGCAATCGTACAATCAAATAGTCCAAATTTGATGCCATTAACCAAGTATCTAGAAGGCGAACCAGATGTCAATATTATAGATATAATTCCTGATGATGCATATTTAATCAGGATAGGGGGGAATGATAAAATTGATATGTTTGAGAAAATAAAAAAATTCTCGAGTGTAAAATGGATTGGTGAATTTCCTATAGCATGGAAAGTATCAAAGGACTTAATTCCACTGATTAATCCCTTAGAAGGTAATATCGATTTACAGATAATGATCACTCCCGATCTAAATTTTCAAGAATTGGAGTTATTAAATATTGATCTTTCTCTAGTATCTAATGGTATTATAGATAGAGACGTATGTGATTCTTCATTATGCAAATTATCTAGTATAAATCCTTCAATAATTCCTATACTTGCAATGGATGGAAGAATTTTAAAAATTGAACCATCGTCATCATTAAAAATACACAATAATAATGCTAGAATATTATCTAACATAGATGAAGCAATATCTCTATCAAGTGGATCTTTAGATGGAGAAGGTGAAGTTATGGCAATCTCCGATACGGGTCTTGACGCTGATCATGGGGATTTTGGTACTAGGCTGAGAAATCCTGTTTACAACGACTTCGGACCCGACAATTCCGGTGATGATGCAAATAGTGGTCATGGAACTCATGTCACTGCAACTCTATTGGGAGATGGTTCCGGTGATTCTAAAACTACTGGAATAGTGCCCGAATCAACATTTATATTTTATCAATTAGAAGTAGATAGCTCAGGGATTTTCGCAAGGTGGGATTCTCTCTACTCAATGTTCGCACACGCATGGGATAAGGATGCGAAAATTCAAACTAATAGTTGGGGCTCTAGTAACCTTTTAGGGGAATATACTTCAGATTCACATTCAGCTGATTCATATGTCAAAGATCAACCTAAATTCCTAGTATTATTTTCTGCTGGAGATGAAGGATCTTCGGGAATCAGTTCTCCCGGTACAGCAAAAAATGTTTTGACCGTTGGGGCTTCAACTACTGGTGCATATTCAAGTATAGATTCAGGTAGTGTCTATAATTTTTCATCAACTGGCTACACTTTGGATGGACGAATAAAACCTGATTTAGTTGCCCCAGGAGTAATGATATGTTCTGCAAGAGCGGAAGAGGCATCTTTCACAATTGGAGAATCATGTTCTACGGCAACTCACAATGATCAAATTACTCCACTATATATGACATTAAATGGTTCTTCAATGTCAACTTCAGTAGTTGCAGGGGCCGCTGCAATGACTAGGCAATATCTGAGAGAAGAGGTTAATATTTCCGAGCCTCGTTCAGATTTGATAAGAGCTATTTTAATAAATGGAGCTACAGATTTAGGGTTACCGAATATTCCAAACCCTTCCGAAGGTTGGGGCCAACTAAATTTGAGTCAAAGCCTCTATCCCAAATCTGGTGATATTAATTCTGATACTGTATTTGACTACTCTCGTTCATTGTCTCCCGGGCATAGCTTTTTGTATACATTAGAAGTTACTTCAGGTTCTAATTTAGATGCAACTTTAGTTTGGAATGATAGGGAAGGTTCCGTAACAAGTAATCAAAGTATTAGTAAATTAGTCAATAATCTAGATTTAAGAATTACATCCCCTAGTGGAGTTATTTATAATGGTAATAATTTTATTTCTGGATATAGTGTATCAGGTGGCGAATCAGACAATATAAATAATGTAGAAAGAATAAAATTAGAGTCAGCTCAAGAAGGAATTTGGTCTATTGAAATTGGAAATTCCAAAGGTAATAGTCAACAATATTCTCTTGTAATATCTGGAATTATCGAAGAAACATTTGGTTCCGATTTATCTATAATTCCGGATTCTATATCCTCATTTACATCTACTCCACTTCAGGGCGATATTCTATCAATAAATGCCAAATGGTCCAACAGAGCATCTCTTCCTACTGGCGATTATTCCATATCAATCCATGATTTAACTACTAATGACTTAATAAAATCCTCTCAAATGGCATCTCTTGAAGGGGGCCGAATTGCATCTCTGTCATTTACTCATTCCTTTGTTACAACTGGCGAACATGTAATTCAGTTAAGACTCGATTCTTTATCTGAAGTATCCGAATTTAATGATGAATTAGATGGAATAAATAATAATATTTTTAATTATTCATTTAACGTTTCTCAAATAGGAGTAAGAATCATACCTTTATCTGAAGACGGCACAATTCCGATCAGTCTCGAGGAACTAAATGATGCAAAAGCGAGAAATTTAGATCCGAGGGAAGATACTTCAATAGTTTTTAAATTACAAATTAGAAATGAAGGAACCTCTCAAATAACAGTTGATTTATCTATTTCACCATTACAAATAATAAGTGAACAAGGTATATTAAATCAACCACAAGATGAATGGTGGAAAATATTGAATGAGTCAGGCCCTTGGATTTTAAATCCTTCAGGACAAGAAGGTGACAAATACACAGTATCTCTAAATTTATCAAATAGGGATGCAGATATCACTGATAGCGCAGGAGCAAGATATTCCTTGCCAGGTGATTATGTTACGGATTTAACACTATTTGATAAGAATGCACCTACTATATCCCATTCAATAAGACTTACAACTAAGGTGGATACAGTAGAAGGATTATTTACAGTAGTGGCAGGGGAAACTGATTTATCTGCAAAACCTGGTGAATTTGGATTATTTTCATTATCAATACGAAATATTGGAAACGGTCCTACTCAATATGAAGTAAGTTGTGAAACAGCAAATAGGTGGTTAATTCATATCGGAAATACTGAATCCTCTGAACTAGTACTTGATCCATTAAATAGATTACAATTTCTCCCTCTTCCAATAAGAGTAAAAGTACCCAAATCATTTGAATATCAACCATTAGCCGGATTTACTGAAGAAATAATGTGCACTACTACTTCAATATCGGATTCTTCAATATATACTACTGAATGGGCAATAATAACAGTTTTGGAAAGCAAACTGTTTTCTACATATTTGTCAGATGATGAAGGTAATAAATTTGAAACTGTTGAAATCGCCGAACCTAGGGCAGTTACAAATGGAGATACTATTTCTACAAATTTGGTTATATCGAATCTGGGAAACGTTGAAATTAGTTTTGAAATTCAAGTTTTATCATCCATGAATAATTGGCCTTTACAGGTTTATGAAAGTTCAGAATCAACTCCCATTGGACTTATTAATTCAGTTTCTATTGTGCTATCCCCTGGTGAATATTCTAGCATAATAATAAAAACTATTATCCCCTTATCTTCTCAAAAAGGCGATATGAATACAATTTCCATAAAAACTATATCCGATGAAGGAATATTGTTAAGAAGTGGCACAAAATTAATTGTAGAGGAAATAGCGACATTGGATCTTGTAGAATCATATGATTTAGACATATCTCTCGGCGCCGTCGGAATATCAGAGATTGAAATTAAAAATACTGGAAATGTACCTTTAGATATTTCTATAAGTATGGGGACAGTTCCTAATTCTTGGGAAGTTGGATTTTTATCAGGTAATTATTTTACAATGGACATGAATCGAGAAGCAGTGGTAATAATAAGTTTAAATTTACCTCCAAATCTAGAACAAGGTAAATTATTGGATAAAGTTCCAGTGATTATTAAAGCTACTACTCCTAATGGAGAAATAGTAACTTATACTGTGGAAATCTCAATTTCAGTTTTACCCTCAATTTGGATAACTTTGGAATCTCCAATAATACAAATTGAAGATATTGGCATTAATTCAAATTCATTTTTTGATATTATTCTAAAAAATAATGGTAACATAATGACTAATGTCAATATCGAATTTAATCAATTAGAAGGATGGGAAATATCATTGGATAAAACGCAGATTAATCAAATTGCCCCCGGGGGAGAAGTAAGTCTATTGGCAGGTGCAACTCCTACAAGTAAATCTTCTAGTGGACTTAAACAATTTACACTATTTGCAAATTCTTCTTCAGAATCAACGTCAATCACAGACTCTTCATTATTACTCAAGGTAAGTATGGCTAGAGAAACAGGAAATGGAGGGCTTTCAGAGATTTTAGAAGATGCAGGTTTACCATCATGGATTATCCCAATGATATTTATTTTGATTTTAATATCTTTGGGATTCGCTGGATTTAATATGAGGAAATCTAATTCTATTAATTCTGATGAAGAATTAATCCCTGCAGGTTCTGCATTGTCATCAGGAAATATATCTGAAAGACGAAATTCAGCATTGGACACATCACTATCTGGAGAAGTATTGTCTGGCACAGTTTCTCAAGATGAAATAAACGCTGCCCTATCTTCTTCACTTCCAAGTTTGAAGCAATCTCCGCCGGGGGCCCCTCCTCTTCCACTTACTGGGTTGCCTGATGGTTGGTCCATGGAACAATGGAATGCATATGGGCACATGTGGTGGGAAAAGAACAAGATTTAAAAATAGATTTACTTATCAAAGAAATCGCAAGGGAGGAACTCAATGGTCGGATCAATTATACTTTTTGGACCTCCCGGAGCAGGAAAAGGAACGCAAGCAGGAATAATATCAGAAATAACTGGTATGCCGCAAATTTCAACTGGAGATATGCTCAGGAATTCAGTAAAACAAAATACAGAATTAGGGAAACAAGCAAAATCGTTTATGGAATCAGGACTTTTAGTGCCTGATAAGCTAATAATTGAACTAATATCAGAAAGGCTAAATGAAGGTGATGCAATTAATGGAGTGTTATTTGATGGGTTTCCCCGGACGATTAATCAAGCAGTAATTCTTTCCTCAATTGTTGATATCTCATCTGTTATTTGTATAGAGGTACCTGATAAAGAAATAGTAAAAAGAATCGTTGGGAGAAGGATGGATCCTGAAACTGGCGAAATTTATCATCTTACATTTAGACCCGCTCCAAATGAAATAAAAAATAGATTAATTCAAAGAAAGGATGATAATGAAATAGCAGTGATAAATCGTTTAAATTCTTATCATGAACAAACTTCACCTCTGGCTGAATGGTATGAAAGCAAAGGTATTTTGAAAAGAATTAATGGAAACCAATCAATTAATGATGTTGAGTTAGAAATTAAGAAAATTTTAAAAAACAGTGGTGCTTAAAATGTCTAAAAATAGAAGTACCAATAATTCTAGAGTAAGGAAAAAAAATGCTAAAAAAGCTGTTATTTTCTTATCAGCAATTTTAAAAAATAATAACTCTGACGTTGCTATAATGAATTCTGCAGCCCGTTCTTTGGTAAGAATGGGAAAAAAACATGGCATACGCCCATCAAGTGATATTTACAAAAAAATATGCCGAACATGTGAATCTGCGTTAATACCTGGATCTACTTCAAGAGTTAGGTTTTCGAAAGGATTCATAACTAATACCTGCAAAATTTGTAATAATACATATCGGCATAAATTAAATACAACATAAGAGGGAAATAAATGGATAAAATACCTAATTACATATTGAGGGAAGCTAAAGATAAGAATACACTAATTTCTGTGCGTATCGGTCATGAAGGTCTATCGGAATCAATCGTTAATGAGTTAAAGGATCAACTTAATAGGCGACGTTTAATAAAAGTAAAGGCTAATCAAGGAGTTATAGAAACTGCAGAAAAACGAAAAGTACTTTTTAATTTGTTGGCAACTGAATCTAATTCCATATTGGTATTCAATAGAGGTAATACGGCTGTTTACTGGTCAGGTAAATAATCAATATTTCAAGTTCACATGACAAATTCAATCGCGAGATATTTAGGATGATTGCTTTACGCACGTCTATGGGGCACGCAGTTGGGCGCAGACTAGCATTGAAATTAACTAGGCCATCCATATTATTCATGTGTGCAATTATCTCTATATCATCTGTTAGAGCTGCAAGTTCAGATGCTAGTTGGGTAGCTCCTGATATGCCTGAATGGAGCGTCCCATTGGCAATAATAATTTTAATTGCAGTTTACACTTTGATAGTATTTGAGATAGTTCACCGCGCACTGGCTGCCGCAGTTGGTGGAATTGCAGCTGTAATTTCTCTGCACGTTATCGGCGAAGGCCCAGATTTATCTACAATTATGACTTGGATAGATTGGGAGACAATCGGACTGCTAATTGGCATGATGGTAATTGTTAATATTCTCTCGAAAACTGGATTATTTGAATGGGCAGCTGTCCAAGCGTACGCTCAGAGCGGAGGTTCAATTTGGCGATTATCATTCATTTTATGTATAATTACTGCAGTATTTTCTGCCTTTTTAGACAATGTAACAACTATATTACTAATTGTTCCAGTGACAATTCAAATTTCAAAAGTGTTGGACTTGGAGCCAGTACCTCTAATAATTGCGGAAGTTATGTTTTCAAATATTGGAGGTGCGGCTACTCAAATTGGCGATCCACCAAACATAATAATCGGGGCGCAGTTATCTGCCCAGGCCCTAAGTGGAACCGTCCTTGAAAGCTCCAGTATTGGATTTACTGATTTCATTATTCACGTAGCACCCGCAGTTGTTATCTGCATGATTCCTTCTTTATGGATCTTAAGGAAAATTGATAATTCAGGATTGAGTGGAGAAAGACATCGAAATATTGACCTATTGAGGCTCAGATATGGAGTTAAAGACAAAAAATTATTAATCAAATCAGGAACAATTCTTATGATAGTAATATTGGCATTTTTTGTCCATTCTGCATTCCATCACCCATTATTATCTGTAGCCACAATTGCATTAGGGGGAGCAGTAGCAATGCTTTTGATAACTTCACCACATCATGTTGAAGAGCAATTAGATTCAGTAGAATGGACTACAATTATATTCTTTGCAGGTTTATTTATCATGATTCATGGTTTGGAATTCATGGGATTAATAGAGATGATAGCTGAAATGATATCAGATGCAATTTCGAAAGCATCAGAAGAAAATCGATTGATGGTGGCAGTACTACTACTACTATGGGTCTCAGCTATTGCTTCAGCATTTATAGATAATATACCATATACTGCTACTATGGTTCCAGTAGTAATAGAACTAGCATCAGATCCTCTACTTGGGTTACCACTGGGGCCCTTAGCATGGGCATTGGCACTGGGTGCATGCCTAGGAGGAAACGGGACCATCATAGGGGCGTCTGCAAACGTAGTTGCGGCCGGATTGGCAGAAGAGTCAGGTAATGATATTTCATTCAATACATTTTTCAGAACTGGATTTCCTATGATGATCTTTACAGTAATGATAGCAACGGTTTACTGCCTCGTGAGATATACAATCAATTGGCCATCAAATGCGTATCCAATAATAATCATCTCATCAATGGCAATTATCAGTGTTGCGCTTACTCCTTACGTCTATAGAGATAATAGTGTTAACAAAAATGCGCTTATAAAAACTGAATCAGAATAAATATTATTTAATTATCAGTTACAGTCAAATGTCTCATACGGCTGTCGAATAATATGCCGGTTTGCAACACGTGCGGAATGGACGGAATAATCCAAGCACAATGTGAATTCTGTGGAGGGTTAATAATTGATTTTATGGTTCCTGATGATTTAGTAAAAACCGACTTAAAAAATGGTAAAAAATTTGAAAATTCATCCAAATTAAATTACGAAACTATGAATCAAATATTTCCGTTACCTTTCGGGATTGATAATGCTCCGCAATACGCTATTTCTATAAGTATACCATTTGGCATAGAATTAGCCCCTAAATGATATAATTCGGCTCGGTTATAATGAGTAATCATCAGAACAAAATAAATTACTTTCATCCTGTTAATTCATATACCACAGGTAGGTCGGCGAATTGCTTTTAGTGCACTTTGATACTATCAGGTATCAGGGTAAGTGGTTGAGATTGCGCCGCCCTGCGGGGAGACGGAGCGATCTGAGATGCCAGAATTGATATGCCTGGACACCAGAGGACTCACATAAGGTGGGATTGTAGAAATCTAAGATGCTACAACCCGACTGGGGGATGGCTCGGCTCGAGAGCCGAAGAAGGTCGTGACAAGCTGCGATAAGTCGCGGGGAGAGGCATGAATCTCTTGGATCCGCGAATAGCTGAATTGGACCTCCTGACATTAATGTCATTCCTCTATGAGGAAAGGGAACCCCCCGAACTGAAGCATCTCAGTAGGGGGAGGAAAAGAAATCAAATGAGATTCCGTTAGTAGTGGCGAATGAAACCGGAATAGGACAAACCGAATCTCCTTGGGAAACCTTGGAGAGATGTGGGGTATGGATCATCTGTAGTCTAAGTGTAGGAAGTAGAAGTCGCCTGGAACGGCGCACCACAGAGGGTGAAAGTCCCGTATACGTACTATGTATGACCAAGTGATGAATCCAGAGTAGCGTGCGTTGGATATCGCGCGTGAATATGGGAGGCAGATACTTCCAATCCTAAATACTACTCGAGACCGATAGTAGACAAGTAGCGTGAGCGAAAGCTGAAAAGTATCCTTAGCGGGATGTGAAAAGACCCTGAAACCAGTCGGGAACAAGCTGAATAGGCGTTAAAGCGAAGATATGAGCAGCGTCTATTCTTGCGTTTCGAATAATGCCCCTGGGAGTTCTGATCATTGGCGAGGTTAAGCAGTTAATCTGCGAAGCCGGAGGGAAACCGAAAGGTCCGCAGCCGCATTAGCGGTGAGGGACTGGGTGTGCTCGCCCGGAGTCAATGGTGGGAGACCTGAAGCCTGTCGATCTATGCCTGGCCAGATTGAAGCCCGATGAAAGTTGGGTGGAGGATCAAACAGTTGCTGATGTGCAAATCGCTCTGACGAGCTTGGTATAGGGGTGAAAGTCCAATCGAGATAGGCAATAGCAGGTTCCGCGCGAGACTACTCGTAGGTAGATCTCTGCAGAGGTAGTGTGCGATGTAGAGCACTGATTGGGTATTTAGGGGGAGCAATTCCTCGGTACGCTGTCAAACTCCGAAGTTGTGCACGCCGTAGAAGCAGGGAGTGAGCCACGGTGGGTAAGCTACCGTGACGAAAGGTGAAGAAACCAGCTCAGCGTTAAGGTCCCAAAATTTCAGTTAAGTGTTAATCACAAACGGCGTCCGTGGTCGAAGACAACCAGAAGGTGGGCTTAGAAGCAGCCATCCTTGAAAGAGTTCGTAACAGATCACTGGTCAAGCTTGCGGGCCCGAAAAATGGACGGGACTCAAACTGAATACCGATACGCTGATCCTTCGTAAGAAGATGAGGTAGCGCGGCGATATGGTCGGGTAGAAGCTAGGTTTTAAGATCTAGTGGACCGTCTATATATGAGAATCTAGGGAAGAGTAGCAGCATAGTGCGGTGAGAATCCGCACCACCGAAGGGGTAAGGGTTCCTCGGCAATGTTTTTCAGCCGAGGGTTAGCCGATCCTAAGGGCTTTCTTAATCGAAGAGTCCGAAAGGGAAATGCGTTAATATTCGTATGCCCTTCTACAATAATGGTGACGGCTTGGGCTAGTTCGTACGTCTCTGTCATGGGACGTCGAAGCGTAATAATCAATCGGAGAACCGTCATGGTGAGAAGATTGAGAAGACGTGAGCAACGACGAATGAGGCCTAGGTCCCATGAAAAGCCGTAGAAGTGATCGTACCAAGAACTGACACAGGTACCCAAGGTGAGTAGCCTAAGGTGTGACGGGCAAAGTATCGTGAAGGAACTCGGCAAAATAGCTCTGTAACTTCGGGAGAAGGAGTGCCAGCTTAGAGATAAGCTGGTCGCAGTGACCAGGGGACTCCGACTGTTTAATAAAAACATAGGCGACTGCTAGATCGAAAGATTGTGTATAGTCGCTGAATCCTGCTCAGTGCCGGTATCTGAAATCGGGTTTCAACCTGACGAAGGACCGGTAAACAGCGGGGGTAACTATGACCCTCTTAAGGTAGCGTAATACCTTGTCGCTTAATTGGCGACTTGCATGAATGGCCCAACGAGAGTCCCACTGTCTCCACGATACGTCCGGCGAAATTGACTTTACTGGCGCACAGTCCAGTAACCTCAACCTGCAAGCGAAGACCCCGTAGAGCTTTACTACAGCCTGGCGTTGTACATTCGCTCACTTTGTGCTGAGTAGACGGGAGATGTTTGATCCTCGGAACGCTAGTTTCGAGAGTAGTCGTCCATAGAGACACCGTCCTTAGTGTGTGACTGTACTAACTCTTAATGAGAACACCGTTTGGTGGGTAGTTTGGGTGGGGCGCCACGCGCTCGAAAACATAACAAGCGTGCCCAAAGGTCAGCTTAGGCGGTTCAGTCTCCGCCGTTAACTGTAAGGGGAAAAGCTGGCTTGACGTGGATCGGATCAATAACGATCGACGATGCGAAAGCAGGGCCTAACGAACCAATGTGCCTCATTTCTGGGGGCCATTGATAACAGAAAAGTTACCTCGGGGATAATTGAGTTGTCACCAGCAAGAGCACATATCGACCTGGTGGCTTGCTACTTCGATGTCGTCTCTTCCCAACCTCCTGGTGCAGCAGCTGGGAAGGGTGGGGTTGTTCGCCCATTAAAGGGGATCGTGAGATGGGTTTAGACCGTCGTGAGACAGGTTTGTTGCTTTGTGGTTGAGGCGTTTAAGGTGTCTGATCGGAAGGGTCCTTTAGTACGAGAGGAACGAGGACTCGGAGCCACTAGTTTACCAGTTGTCCGGCAGGGCAATGCTGGGTAGCCACGCTCCAGTGGATAAGAGCTGAAAGCATCTAAGCTCGAAGTCATCCGAAAGACGAGACACCTCAGGGGGCTCGTAGAAGACGAGTTTGATAGACAGCGGGTGTAAGTACCGAGGGTTCGCCCGAGGTATTCAGCCCAGCTGCACTAATTCCCCATGCATCAAATTTCTACACTAATCCAGGCCTATGTGGGCCTCTGTCCAACAGCGCATATCAATTCATAAATTCGAAGAAAGAGTTGAGCACGGCCATAGCGGAGGGGTAATACCCGGTCCCATATCGAACCCGGAAGTCAAGCCCTCCTGCGTTGTTTCTTGTACTGTGGTGCGAAAGCCCACGGGAACGTTCATCGTTGTGCCTCTCTACTTCATTCCCCGCAAACATTACAACCAATCAGCTTCAGCCATATTTAATGAGGATGATATAATATGGGAATTTCAACTGGTGGTTTATTCGGTCATTCCCAGGTCGGAGTACACTTAAGCATAGTAAATGATGTTTTATTTTATCCTAGATCACTAGATGTCCCATCTGTTGAACTTCTGGAGTCATCTTTCCACATGGAGATGCAACCATTCCTCATAGGAGGATCTGCATTATTGGGTAGCCTACTTAGAGGTAATAAAAATGGCATAGCGGTGGCAGATATAGCCTTTCAAGATGAATTAGATCAATTGACGAGTTTCGGCGATGTAGTCGTCATGCAAAGCGGCGTTAACGCTGCTGGCAATTTAATTGAATGTAATAATAATGGAGCTATAGTCAGTCCGACTGTTCCAGATGATGGATTAGAGATGATTTCAGATGTATTGGGCGTTCCATCTCTGACTACAACGGTTGCTCACCAAGATTCAATTGGAAGCCTTTTAGTTGCTAACAACCACGGTATTCTAGCACATCCCGACATCACGCCCTTAGAGGTTGAAATTATTGAGAACACCCTAAAAGTTCCTTTGATGGTCGGAACTGTTACATTTGGTTCTCCATTTGTAGGAGCTGGATGTACTGCTAGTGATTCTCATGCATTAGTAGGCTCAGGCTCAACAGGCCCAGAATTAAATAGGATTGAAGATGCATTGGGCCTAATATGAATAGAGTTACGGAGATTTAATATTATTTATCAATATTATCCAAAATAACCAACGGCATATTGGCTTCTATATTTCCCCCTGTTGTGCAATTTATTTCTATAATTTTGCCGCTTATTGGTGCAGTTATTTCATTTTGCATCTTCATAGCTTCTAAAATTAATATTACGTCTCCTTCCTTTACAATATCTCCAATTATATTATTGATTACAATGATTTTTCCTGGTATTGTTGAAGATATTACTCCATCAGAATTAACTTTCTTTTTTCTCCTCTTTACTCTATTTTTTTTATTCTTTAAGTTATTTGTAGTAATTTCAAATTTCCTATCTTCCACTATTACTGTCCACATACTTCCATTTTTTTTAAGTTCAACATCATAGTCTTCCCCGTCTATTGTAACCTTTATATTTTCACTCACAAAAATCACCTTAGCAAGCTTCTCTTATTTCTTATGTGTAATAATCCATTTTTACCATGTCCTAAATTACGTTGATCTTGGATCCAATTACTTCCCTTCTCTCTTGCCTTTGATACTGTTAATATATCTCCTTCATTCTCATAAAATAATACTGCTGATAACGCGGCAACAATTAATTTTAAATCATCTTCTTTTGACATAATTAAACCTCATAATGGGATATTTCCATGTTTTCTTGCGGGTCTAATTTCTTCTTTTTCTAATAATGCACCTAATGACTTAATTAGTACCTTTCTGGTATTTCGTGGTTTTATTACATCATCTATGTATCCTAATGCAGCTGCCCTATAGGGATTAGCAAACTTATCATTATAATCATCAACTAGTCTTTCTCGTTCCTCATCAGGATTAATTGCTGTATTTATTCTTCTTTTGTGAATAATTTGTACTGCGCCACTTGCCCCCATGACTGCCAACTCTGCTGTTGGCCATGCTATGTTGTAATCTCCGCGAATGTGCTTTGACGACATTACGTCATAGGCCCCTCCATATGCCTTTCTCGTTATCACAGTAAGCTTCGGCACTGTTGCCTCTGCGTATGCATACAATAATTTGGCACCATGTCTGATTATCCCGCCCCACTCTTGTGCAGCACCAGGTAAGAATCCAGGTACATCAACCAAAGTAATTAAAGATATATTAAACGAATCACAAAATCGAATAAATCGTGCTGCTTTGATTGATGCATTAATATCCAAACACCCTGCTAGAAATTTTGGTTGGTTTGCAACAATTCCGATAGTATGCCCGCCCAACCTGCCAAAACCTATTACTATGTTTGGTGCAAAATCTGCCTGAATTTCTAAAAAACCACCATTATCTAAAATTTCGTAGATCACATCGGTTATGTCATATGGCTGATTTGAATCTGTTGGTATTATAGTATCTAGTACAATGCATTCTCTGTCGAATGGATCGTTGGTCTCCTTAGTTGGCGCCTTGTCTAAATTATTAGCAGGTAAAAAATTTACTAATTCTTTTGTTATTTCTAATGCCTCCTTATCATCCGTAGCAGTAAAATGAGTTACGCCTGATTTTGAACCATGTGTTCCGGCACCACCTAATTCTTCAAATGTTACGTCTTCATTTGTTACGGTTTTAATTACCTCTGGTCCTGTTATGAACATATGTGAAGTTTTATCTACCATAATTACAAAGTCAGTAATTGCTGGTGAATATACTGCTCCTCCAGCGCATGGACCCATAATAACAGATATTTGTGGAATGACGCCACTTGCTCTTACATTTCTAAAAAATATCTCCGCATAAGATCCTAAACTTGCTACTCCCTCTTGTATTCTAGCTCCTCCACTGTCATTCAAACCAATTATTGGAGAGCCACTTTTAATTGCCATATCTAATATTTTACAAATTTTTAATCCATGCATTTCCCCAAGTGATCCGCCGTATACTGTGAAATCTTGGGCAAAGCAGTATACAAGTTTGCCATCTATAGTCCCATGTCCGCAAACTACTCCATCTCCAGGGATAATATTTCGTTCCATTCCGAAGTCTTGGCACCTATGCTCGACTAGAGAGTCTATTTCCATAAAACTATCATCATCGAATAAAACATCTATTCTTTCTCGCGCAGTCATCTTACCTTTTGCATGTTGTGATGCAATTCTAGCATTACCTCCTCCTGCTTTAGAACGTGTCTTTCTCAGCCGCAGTTCAACGGCCCTGTCCTCCTGAGCACCCATGATGAGTTCTGATTGAGTAAGGATGCCCTTGAGCATTCCGTATGGGATGTAATAAAATTCATTCTCTTGGGGTTATTTGAAAATAAGCGATACCATCCGCTATAATGAAGGGCATGCGAATAGTAATTGCTAAACCTGGTCTCGATGGTCACGATAGAGGTGCTAAAGTCATCACTCGGATATTGAGGGATGCAGGTCATGAAGTAATTTATACTGGAATCCGAAAAACGCCTGACGAGATTAATAGGATCGTTATGGATGAAGATGCCGACGCACTAGGACTATCTTCTCTGTCCGGCGCACATCAAGTACTTATCCCGAAAATATGTCAAAAATTAAAAGATTCTGGTATGAATGATATAGTTGTATTTGCAGGAGGAATAATTCCAGATAAAGATCATGAAAATTTATTTAATTCAGGAGTTAGGGCAATTTTTGGTCCAGGGACATACTCGCATGCCATTATAGACTTTTTATCTGAGGCCAATGATCGCAAAATTAAACATTTACCTATTGGTGTTGGAGAAGATAAGGGATGGCGTTGGAGTTGAATGGGGGAGCCTTATTGCATTCAACTTTGAACGGAGATAGGCGAAGTCTAGGTAAATTAATTTCAAAAATTGAATCAGGGTTTAGACCTGATATTCCGCCAACAAAAACTTGGACACTAGGCGTAACAGGGCCGCCAGGAGTCGGAAAATCTACTCTAATTGGGGCATTAACATCTGAATGGTTGAAAAATGGGGAAAAAGTTGCAATTTTAGCAGTCGACCCATCCTCTCCAAAATCAGGAGGAGCCCTTCTAGGAGATAGAATGAGGATGCAAGGTTTTGATTCATCTGAATCTGTTTATATTAGATCTATAGCTACGAGGAATCATCCAGGAGGATTGTCATATTCCATAGCCCCGATGGTTGACTTATTATCTGCAGCAGGTTGGACAAGAATAATCATTGAAACAGTCGGTTCAGGGCAATCTCAAATTAGAATTATAGCATTCACTGATAGGATTTTATTAGTTGAAGGGCCTGATATGGGAGATATAATTCAAGCCGAAAAAGCTGGTATTTTGGAGTTAGCAGATATCGTAGCAATTAATAAATCTGACATCCCCAGTTCTCATGCAACTTTTAATTCAATTAAATATTCCTTGGATATGAATGAAAATTCCAATACGGATATTCATCTTGTTTCCGCCATAACTGGCGAAGGCATATCATCATTAATTTATTCCATAGAAGCATGTCAGCACACCGGTATTAATAATATTCTTAGAACTAAGGAAAGACTTCTTTCAGCATGGGATTCTCGACTACTTTCACACCCTTCGTTAAATGATATTCTAGTAGAATTAGATGAGGGAATAATGACACTTGAGCAGGCAGTTGATTTAATATGCAAGTTAGAGCATTAATGGAGGAATTTTAGATTAACAATTCATCAAATACGGATATTATGGTTGACCATGTTGAACACTCAATTGGTGGTTTTGGCGGACACGCATTCAGGCGGGGCACTCATATTTCTATGTTCATAATTCCCATTATCTACTATACTATGGGCGAAAATATTGCATCTAATTTGAATTTAAATATTGATCAATTAGTTAGCATAATTTTTATTTCTATATTAATCCTTGAAATAATAAGATTAAAATTCGGAATAGTCATCATAGGCCAAAGAGAGTACGAATCTAGCCAAATATCGGCTTTAGCGTGGGGGGCATTATCAGTTTCATTAGTATTTCTAATTGTTCCAAATGGTGATATGGAAGGAATTAAGTCAGGATTATATGGAATTCCAATTATATTTGGATTAACATTTGTAGATCCATTAATGGGAGAAATTAAAAGGCAAATGAAAGATATTAAGACGGCGGTAGTTATTGGACTCATATGTTCATATTTTATTTGGCTTAGTTGTAGTTATTTTCTAGAAACTCCTCTATTTCTTTCAATAATTCTTGCACCTTTGACGGTTCTCGGAGAAATACCTCAGGTAAAATATATAGATGATAATGCTACAATGATATTATTTCCTCTTGTCGCTATGGTGATTCTTCTGCCGTTTGTTTAATTATTTGTCCGTCATCTTTACATGGCAATTTCTATTCCAAGGGGTGTAATATGGCTCCCAAAGAAGACGAATCTGAATTATCTCAAAATGCATATATGTTCATTTGGGCATTAGCATCAGCAGCATCACTCTTAATATTAATCAGATTCTTCTGATTAATATACTCTTATTTGAATTTCGGTATGACTATAATAGAATTATGAATAATTAAGATGAGGAATTTACTATGTGCGGAATATCTGGTCTTTTTGGTAATGCTGATTCATCAATCACAGCAGCAATGGCATCACGTATTTCTCACAGAGGGCCGGATGGAATAAGTTCCTTTGTCGAACAAATAAACGGCGGGTCGATTGCACTTAGTCATTCTAGATTATCTATAATTGATTTATCTGGGTCGAAACAACCTATATTATCTGATAATTCATCAGTTTTAATTCAAAATGGAGAAATTTATAATTATAAAAAAATTAAATCAGAGATTAGAAATTTCCCATGGAGGACCAATGGAGATGCAGAAGTAATACTTGCATTACATGATAAATACAATTTAAACCTAAATATGCCTAATTCCGTACCTATTGGAAAATTAAATAATAATATTAGACATACGCCCAATTACTCGGATATTAATAATCCTGCCAGTAAACATAACATTTGGATTTCAAAATTAGATGGTATTTTTGGTTTTTCAATTTGGGATCCCCGCAAACGCGAATTAATACTCGCAAGAGATCCTATGGGGGTAAAACCTTTATTTCGAACTATTCTAGAAGACGGAACACTAATGTTTGCATCAGAAATAAAAGCATTTTTTATGCATCCAAATTTTGTTCCAAAACCTGATATTTTATCACTTCACGCTAGGTTATCATATGAATATACTATGGATAACACTACTCTATTCGAAGGCGTCAGTCAAGTTTCCCCGGGTAATGTGGAAACATGGTCTATTGATGCTAATGGTCGGGCAGTCTTGACAGGAGTAAGCACATATTCGAAAGATATAATCTCCCCTTCAAAACAGTGGTCGCCTTCCAAGCATGCTAAAATATTACTTAATAGCTTAGAATCTAGCATAGATGATAGATTGATGTCTGATGTCCCTATAGGTATTGTTTTGTCGGGGGGTCTAGATTCAAGTTTAATAGCAGCTCTTTCAAAAAATATTGCAAATGATACTGGCATTACAGTTCCTGAATGCTGGACTATAGCAGGGAGCGAAGATAATCCTGATTATCTCGCCGCGCAATTCGTAGCCCAAGAAAATGATTTAAAATTAAATTCTAGTATTATGGATGATAATATTTTTTGGAACGAACTGCCTAAATTTTCATATCATGGAGAAGAATTAGATTTATCAGTCTTATTTTGGCAACCTTTATTTTCTCATATGTCAAAAAGTGTTAAGGTTGGACTATGTGGTCAAGGCGCTGACGAACTTCATGCTGGATATTCGAGATTTAAGAACATCAAAAATCATTCTAATATTGTTAAGGAGAGACTTAATTTAATTGATAATGATGCATTGCCTGAAATTCATTACGGCCCAGGGATGCCTTGGAAAGACAAGAATATTTTTTTAGGAGAGAATTATGGTACAATAAAAAACACACTCCAGTTTGAAATGGATAGGGGTCAACTATCAAATTTTCAATTACGATTGGCAGATAGGCATAGTATGTGCTTTGGCATGGAAGTTCGCGTCCCATTTCTTGGGAAAAAACATAGAGATGAGTCTCACAAAATCCCTATAAATTGGAAAATATCTGATACTAATGAAAAAATGGCATTAAGGGAAGCAGCAAAACTATCGGGACTCCCTAGTCGAATTATTAATAGACCAAAAATGCCAGCTGGAACCGCAACTTCTCCATCATTATTTAATTCATTTATGGATGAGATGATTCCTCATGCTAAAGATTGGGCACATGATTACGGAATTCTTACTGAGCAATTATTGAAACAACCAGATATGGCCATTGGATTAAGATTATTTCATTCGATCCATCTAACTCAAAGAGATAACCCGCCAACCAATAAAAATACATTAGATATATTAGATGATGTAAGTTTATGGCCTAGTTGAATTTAAACTACATGACTATCTTGGATTTTTATTCCTTCATGCATTAATAACCATTTTTTTGTAGTAAGTCCTTTATTAAAACTATAATTTCCAATGTAATTATTTTTATTTATTATTCTATGGCAAGGAATAATGATTGGCAATGAATTATTCTTCATTATTGTCCCTACTGCTCTACTTGCACCGGGTCTATTTGCGGTTAATGACAATTCTGAATATGTAGAAGTATTTCCAAATTTAACATTTTCTAGAAGTGTATTTGTAACTATTAATCCAAAGTTCGATAAGTTCAAAAAATCAAATTTGGGAAATTCTAATATTTCTTTTTTAAAATACCCTTTTAACCACCTTTCTGCATCATCTAAATGTTCTATTCCAATTTTATTATTTTCAATATTAGGTTCAGATGATACTTTATAAATCCCAACATTGGTTGCATGAATTGACAAGTTACCTATTGGTGTTTCTATGGTCCTAATGCCATGCTCAGACATTTTTAATTTACTCCTCATCTAGATTATTCATTATGATGGAATCAGATTCCTCATCCATTCCTGTAATTTCATAATTTGACGGAAATAATGCTATGATTACGCCTGCAATTAGGCACAATAATCCAAATCCAAATAATTGTTGAACTACCATTAATTCTAATCCTATTGCAAATAATATTAATCCTCCTAGATTTGATACCCATACTAATGTCTTAAATGTTGATAAAGATACTCCATTAGGGTTAGTTACGCCTTTTGGGCCAAATTCAGCTCCAAACCTTAATGGATCTTTCTCACTCATAATTTCACCTATCTATCATTAGTATCGCGTCAGTTGGACAAGCCAAGACACATAACTTACACCCAGTACATGGATCTCTCAATACCTTTGCTTTTTTATTATTATCTACAATCATTATTGGACTTTTTATTGGAGTATGATATATTTCGATTGCATCATCATCACATACAATTGTACATTGATCACAGCCAATACATAATTCTTCTTTTACCCATGCTACTGCTTCAGGACCGCCCTTGAGTTTCGCTCTTTCTTCAGATTTGACGGCATTCATCATCATTCTGATCCTTCTTTGTTGAGAAGTTCTCCTCAAGGCTAAGTCTACGCGTTTTGTCATTCCTCAACCTCCTTAGCTCCCTTCAGGTGCACTTCCTTTATCAATCGTCAGTTTCATTGCTCTGTGTTGCCTCGGATGTCTATGGGTGAACTAAAGAAATTGTTATTCAACCCCTTGTCTTTATTATCATTGTTTCAAGGAGTAATCATTTGGTTTTTTATGATGTTTTTCTTAAGTTTAGAGGCGGCGTGGATTTCATTTGCTTGTGGCGGCTTGATAGGCTTATTTTTATGGTTAACAGCGTTAGGCTATCAGAATAAACAAGTAGCAAAACTTACATTAATAGGAATTTTATTAAATGCGATATTATCCTTAATATCAGCATATTTTGCATTTAATTAAACTTTATTTTTTGCATTTACCTGTCTTGCTAAGAAACTGACCACGTCTAATATTTCAAAATCATGTCTCGGATCTCCTTCAAATTTTAAACATTCAAAGTGACTTACACATTTCGGGCATGTTGTTAACATGATGTCTGCACCTGTGGCTTTAACTTCATCAAATCTTTGAAGTCGTAATCCTCTACTATTTTCGTTACATGACATCATACTAGATACTCCACAGCATAATCCGTCCTCTTTATTATGTTCCATCTCTACTAAAGACACACCTTCAATTGATTGTACTAAATTTCTAGGTTCATCATACAAATTCATTTGCCGGCCAATCCTACAAGGATCATGGTAAGTTACTGTTATGTCATCCTCTGTTTTTAATTCCATATCAAATCCATTTTCAGTTAAGAATTCTGTTGTATGCATAACCTTCATGTCTTCTAACTCATAATCTAATGCAAAAGTTCTGAAACATTCAGCACATGATGTTACTAATGTATCAATTCCACTTTCTCCAATTTTCTTTTGATTATATCCCTTTAATTTTTCAAATACTTCAGATAATCCTTGCCACTTTTGGTCATGGCCACAACATTTCAAGAAATCTCTTCCTAAATAAGTAACATCTTGCCCTAACTCTTCGAATAGTGTGAATGCTGCAGTAGTTGTCTCTCCAAGATTCATAGTACCTTCATTTACATGGCTAAATACCATTTCTTGATCTATGTAGTCTACACAGCCTGGATAGTAGCCAATATTGGAATCTATTGGATAATCTGCTGTAGGAATAAATGATTCATCCTCATCTGCTTCAGCAGCCAGTACTGCTTGCAGTACTGTATGGGGTATTTCAGCTGCAGGGGGCCCTCCTACAATCAAATTCCTTCGGATGTCTACATATGAATCATAATCTACCAATTGGGGGCATGCATTTGTACATGCACTACAGGTCAAACAAGAATATAGGGGAACTCCATCATCTTCATTATTCCATGTATTATAAATTATATTTAATTTATCTCCCGCATTAAACAATCTTACTGGGCATGCATCATCGCAAAGGTCGCAGCCATAACATTTGTTCATTTCCCATTCATATCCTCGTGCCATACTTCTCATTAACATAAATACCATTGCCCCAACTCCTAAGCAAGGTATGAATAATGAGTATATTAATTTAGCATCTAGACTCTTAGGATTTTTATGATAGGTTGGATTCTCAGTCGATAGTTCCTTCATCTCATCTAATGTTAAAATACTGGACGATCTGATCAGGGCTGTTCCATCCTCTGTTAATAATAATGGCTGATATGCCGTAGCTGAAAAATCTGTAATCATTGTAATTGATTCATTAATTAAATTTGAAGTTGTTTCAAAATAGATTGTGTATGTTTCTCCTGAATCAAGATAAATTGTTTCTAATGAACAAGTTTCGCCTTTCATCCTCCATACTTCTTCTTTAATTGAATTAGTTAAATATACTGACTGCTGATGTTCTCCTACTCCGTATGTACTTGTTCTAAAGTTACACCCTACATCTGTGGGCAATTTGCTTACACCAAAATCCTCGACCGTAAAATATTTGAAAGATGAAATACTTACTTCTGATTCATCCGAATTTCCGGTATATGTCATTTCTGAATATGCTTGATTTTGCCCAGTTTCATAATCTGCATGACCATTAACTCCAGAATAATCAATTAAAGTAAATTTTGTTGGTTGGTAGATGGACCAATCTAACCAATTAGATGCAGGTATCACGCACCATTCTTCATAATCTTCTTGATTAATGGTTTCCCAGACTCCTAAATCGAAACTTTCCTCATGCGATAAACATTCATCTTCCCACGTTTCCCAGACATTCCCTTGGCCATAATAAACTAATGTATCCTGTGGCTGCTCTCTCATTTCATCTAATTGTGAAATATCATCCATTGCACCCAATCCTCCATAATCCCAAAATCCACCTTCATATATTGGCCAAGTTACTGTTGATATAAGTACTGTAATAATTATGGTGCCTATTGTAACTTGTTTCCCAAGAGACGGAGTAACTCTGGCTCCCATCGTATTTAATAAAAATTTTCTTATGCCGAAATATAAAATCACAAATAAGAAAAATGCCGTTAATATCCAAGGAATGGCATTGAATATCGTGGCAGTCCAAGGAGCCTGTCGGCCGCAGAAGAAATAATCATGAGAATCTTTAAAGCAATAATTGGTCAAATCTTTTGCATATAATTCTAAGAATATATTTATGGAGAATACGGAAATAAACCAGACATGTGCTAAATAAGCGGCCCCTGCACTAGCAAACCAAGGATCTTCGACACCTCTTTTTTCTCTTTTACCTATTATGAACGGGGGCAGTGCCAATATTCCTACTGGGATGCCGGTTATCGCCGCTCCCCACCAAGCTGCATTCCAATAAATAAATGGCTGACCAAAGAAATCACCAATAGGTCCTGCTGGAATTGTGTACTGAGGCAGATACTCGCCCCATCTTAGGTATCCGTAAGAGAATAATACATACCAATCCGGAAATACGAATCCTGCTTGAGCAAATGGATCTGCAGCACTATGCAGAGGGGGAGGTACAATCCATGAGTAGAAACATATCACCATGACCATACTGGCTAGGATTATTGTATCTCTTAATACTTCTGTAGGCCAAAATGAGTGACCTACAAAAACTCTTCTTCGTTCTTGTTCAGCTTCAATTAAATGATCTCTTTCGCTGACATATGTATCAGCAATCCTTCCAAATCTATCTATTAATCCCATTTAAATACCTCTTAATGCGGCTCAGCAATACCTTGAACCCAAACTATGAATAAATGAACTAATATTAAAGCAGTTACTAGGACTGGTAATATGAAGACATGTAAAAAATACATTCTAGTTACAGTTTGTCCAGATAATGTAGATCCTGCAAAAAGTATGTTCGCCATCCATTCTCCGATTAAAGGAGTAGACGTTGCCATATTTATTCCAATCGTAGCAGCACCAAATGCCAAACTATCCCAGGGGAGCAAATATCCAGAATATCCAAAGAATATTGTAAAAAACATCAATGCAACTCCTATTAACCAATTTAATTCTCTAGGATTCCTATATGCTCCAGTAAAGTAAACTCTACACATGTGCAAGAATACTGCTGCCACCATAAAATGAGTTGTCCAATGGTGAATTGACCTTATTATATATCCAAATGGCAAAGTAGTCATAATAAATTCAAGGCTACTGTATGCAGGAGTCGGATCTCCCTCTCCTCCTGGTACATAATAAAGACCAAGTATAGTTCCAGTAATTACCAATATTATAAACGCTAAAAACGAAATACCGCCTAAACAATAAAGTGGATACCAATACCAAATAATTCTCAATTTATATTTTTCAGCATGAGTTAGGGGCATCTGCCTGTGAACGCTATGGAATGCATCTCTGCTCATCCCCCAATAATCTTGTATTCTAAATCTGGTATCTAGCCACGAAAATGCCCATAAAAATAACTTTTCGGCTAAACCCATGTTGCTAGCATTACTTTCTACTGCCCTTAAAATATCCTTTCTAGGCATATCATCTCTTTCTTTTCGTAGAGTGAATGCTACAATAACAACTACTATTGCAATAAAAAGCCATAAGAACCAAAATTGAATCATCTTTATCTACCTCAACCACAATATGCATACCAGTCTTTAAAATCTGGTAAAGCCTCAATAATATCGCCATTTACTACAAACGGTATTAATGGCATTCCATTGGGTGCAGGGCCACCCGTTCTTCTTACTCCGATGAAATCAAATGGAACTCCTCTTCCCATACTATTTTTCTCAATCGCTGTTGGATCAAACCTGCTAGAATGGCAAATACAAAATAATTTATCGCCACCAGAATCGGTTCCGCCTGATGCCCAATTGTCTCCCGTATAATTATTAGTTACTAATTGCCATCCAGGTATGCAACAGAGGTGAGGGCATCTTGAAAATATTATTATCATATTGTCATGAATCGATAATGTCGAATAAGTTGAATCATCTTCGACTTCTCTTCCCGAACCAACATATTTGCCACCTAAATCGTAACCCTCTAGGTACTGAAATCTTGGTTTATTGGGAACCAGGGGTGAGTCTTTATTTTCTTCATGAGGGACATAAACTACGTTAACGGGTAATCCTGACCAGACTCCTTGAGCGCCTATCATTCCTGTTTTGGTATTGGCTGCTGCAGTTTGAAATGCACTGTAACTCATAGGCTCAAGATGACGATCTCCAAACCAAGCTGTATCTTCTGCCCCTGACGGTACCCAAAACCTAACCGCCGTATCTCCTCCATCTGCCTCAGGTTGTCCCATTAATAGTGATGCGAATCCAACACTTCCGATACTTGCCATAGTGATTAGTCCGGCAGCTGTATTGAATGACAGCCTCATAAACTCTCTTCGATCTATCATTTTTAATGATTCTTTAGTATCATCGATATCATTAGGTAAAGGACGTAATTTGAATCTTCTAGCCATGGTCATGCCTCATATTTTTTCCATGCCTCAGGATCATTCCTTGTTATGTATTTGTTTCTTCTGTGCTTTACAACAACTACGTCAGGCATAACATATTTTAGGTATACGATTCCCATGATTATGATGGTAAGTAATGTCATTGCTAAATCAAATGCTAGCATTTGTTGGTTCCAATGATTGTATAATCCATATGACAATGACCCTCCCCAAAATAATGTCCAGATTATGCCCCATAATCCTACTAGAATGATTAACCATGAATCTCCAGAGGGCGATATACTTGCCCTTACTATAGTTCCCGGTTTTGGCATATTAAATACTCCATGATCCACTGCCTTTACATAATTTTCTTCCGAAATATCGATGCCTTCTAGTGCTTCCCTGGCCTCTTCTACGGATACCTTTCCAAGACTAACATCTCGTAGTAATCTCATGACAACATCATCTTTCATAGTTGATCACCTCTTCTAAGGTGTTTTATTCTCAATTTGAGCAAATTACTACGTCCAACATAATGTCTTGAAAATCCATATCTTAAAAACAAACCACAAAATACAATTACTAATATAACTGCTCCAAATCCTAGTAATCCTAGCCAATGGGCCCTTAACTTTGCACCCATGTGGTGCAAATCGATTTCATCAGTCACAGGGGCAGGGGGATTAATGTCTCCATTACCAGAAAATACGGTTCTCGTTTTTCCATTATCTTCTCCTTCTTCGAGAGTCACACTTAATCTATTCCACCTATCCAATGAAGATGGTATTTTATCTCCATTTACTGAGTTTCCTGCTAGCCAAAATGTAATCATTGTATCTTCTTCCATTGTGTCCGGTGAATTCCAAATGATGTGCCATGCCCTATCTTCAACCTTAGATCCTGCCGAGGTATGAGTAAGTGCCGATAGGTCATTTTCCCAATTTTGCACTAAATTTTCATATCCTATTCCAGGTCCCAGCGTTCCACTACTAACTCTTAGGGCAAATCCTCCTGATTGACCGCCAACTAGTATTTCTGGACCTCCTATGAGTTGAATTTCCATGTTATAGCTTGTGCCATATGAATAATGATATGGTACAGAATCAAGTATTACCGTTACGGAATTATCTGGTTCAGATGCGTGGCATGTACATCCAGCAATCGCAACATCTCCTTGATTATTTGCATCTCCTCCAACGCCGCTATGAATTGCCTGGCTACTTCCTGCCATAAACATCAATAAAGCTCCCAAAACAATTACTCTTTTTGAGGACAAAATCGCACTATTCATACTTTAGCCTCTGTGTTAATCCAATCCAATTGAAAGGAGACTATTAAGGTTCCAGTTAATCACTTTCCTTAACTATCTATTCTAACAAGTTTTCATTACTCTCGAAAATATAAAACTACGTAGCCCCTAGCAAGACTATGACGGGCCCTACTTGGAGAAATATTTATGATTTGAATGATTATGAAATCAATAATTTAGGGATTGCAGAAGATCATATGGAGTTAATGGAAATCACACAGGCCGAAAATATTCTAATCGAACTTCTAAATAAAAACCCAAATTGTATTCCAATCCTAAATGTCATGGGTCATATGCAAGGTAGATATTTATCAGACTTCAAAAATGCAATAAAGATATATGAAAAAGTTCTGATTTTAGAACCAGATAATGCGTGGGCAAGAGATGAAAGACGGCGTTATCAAAGATATCTAAATTATGACTAGGATAATATAATTCACCTATGCTTCCATATGCATGGAGCGCGGTAGCATATTGATAGTTGGCGCTGGAGGCATAGGATGCAAATGGGCTAGTCAAGCCCATTTAAGGTGCGAGAAATTTGCAGATTTACTATTAATTGATGCTGATAAAGATTCTTTTTCTGGGATTAATTCTGCTCACTGTTTACAATTATCCTTGGGGGGCCATGATAAAGGGACAGCTACCCTTAGTAGAGTTGCAAAACATAGACTAAAAGAGGGCATAAGTGAATTTAAGCCATTATTAAAATCTTCTGAATTAGTAATTATTTTGGCAGGATTGGGGGGGGGAACCGGCTCGGGAGTTGCACCTGAAATTGCCTCTATGGCCCAAGATGCAGGCAGCGTTGTAGTTTCTTTAGCTGGACTTCCCTTTGCCGAACAACCCCTCCGGTCAGCCATAGCAAAACATGCATTGCCATATCTTGAAAATGTTTCGGATGTATGCATTAAATTGAGTATGGAACGACTTGCTTGGCAAGCAAATGATAGAAATTCGGATTGGGAATTTGGGTCTGAATGGATCGGAGAATTAATAGAGGGTTTAGTGACAACTTTAGCCAAAGTTGGAAAAATTAATCTAGATTTGATGGATTTAAAAACAATAGTAAATAAATCAGGTGACACAACTCTTGTAGTCGGTACTGGGAGTACTAATGATCCAGATCATGTCGTTAAAATGGCTAAAAAATCTCCACTTTATGATATCGAAGTGCAGGGTGCCAAGGGTTGTTTAATACAAGTAGAAGGCGGACCAGATATGACTTTAGCACATCTTGAGCAAGTTTCAGAAGGATTTTTATCAATATTGGATCCGGATTGTCAAGTAATTCTTGGTGCAAGAACAAGTGATAATATGTTGGGAAAATTAAGGCTAATAGCAGTATTAAGTGGAATATAATTTAAGATAAATGCTATCATTCTTCTTCGAGATTCATAAACTTTTTAATCGAACTTGGCAATATGATAATAATTATAAATGCAGTTAAAAGGTGCCCTAAAGCCGTTGTTTGCAATAGACTACTTTCTGTTAATTTTTCTGATAGTATTGTTAGTGAACTAATACTTCCAGAATATGCGTATCCAAACGCCACTCCCCAAAAAATGGCCGATTGGCCTTCAAATATTTTCCACCCTCTCTTTTTTCCTTTTTTAATCAATGCAGTTACAGTAAGTAATATTGTAAGAAGCATCAAAACTCCCTCTTCAAATAACATTAATAAATCAGTAGACTCTACTAACATTGGGTTCCTCCTCCATGCACTAAGGAGGTGCCAAGAAATTGTAATAATCATCAATAAAAGAAACTTATCTGCTTTTGCTCCATTTAAGCCTAAATTATTACGAGCGTTGGACGTACACCTATCTAATAAATAAGCTACTAATCCTATTGTTATTGCATATAAGATCCATAATAAATTAATAATAAAGGTTTTATCCAATACATTTTCTGCACCATATCCAAACCACCAAATTAATGGGATAAAAATTATGATGATAAATACAACTCTTATTATCCTATAATTTTCAGTATTATTACTTGCTCTGTTGATGCTCTTACCCTCGTAGTAAATCATTCCACCAGTAATTATTGATATTCCCTGTCCAAGTGACATTACAATAAATAAGGAACTCATGAAATAATCAATTCCGCTTTCTGTAAAAATTATATTAATAATTCCAATTAAAATTAATGACATGAAAACCATTGGAATTACTGCCTTTATGGCCAAAAACCAATATTTAAAAGTTAATATGCCCATACCATTATCTTCAACTTTTAATATTTTTAAACCAAATTCAGTTGTATAAATATAAGCTGCGATGCAATAGCTAATTGTAAGTGAAAGAAATATTGAACTACCTTTAACGCCGATTAATCCATAATTTGACTTCATTAATAAATATAAAATGCTAGCATTTAATAATAATAAAATAAAATGAGGTAAAGTGGAAGGATTGCTAATTGAATTATTTTTATTTTCGTTATTGCCCTTGTAATTACTGATTTCATCGAATGTGGTTTCCTCCATATTAGTAGGGCGCACCATCATTGGTTAAGTTAAACCCCTTCCCGGAAGATATGGCTGGGTTAACTAAGGCTAAAAGAGGAAAGCATCGATGGATTGGCTTGGCTCTAGATTCAAAACTCCAAACTAGGGCTAAATTTGAGACAATTCTTGATGATTTATTAATTAATTCTATTTGGAAACTATATGATTTTAAGACAGTAAATACGGTAACTTATTCCATTATCAAAATAGATCTCAATTCATACAAAAAATCTATTGAAATTCTTAATTCTCATGAATTAATTGAGACCATTACTAGTTCAGGTAAAATAAAATTAGTCCGGGAAAGAATGGAGATTAAATTTTAATAAAATATCTCCAATATATTTCATCTATCTTATCACTATTGATTAATATATTATAATTAACAAAATCCAAAGAACCATTTTCATTTAATTTCACTACTCTTTCTTGGAATTTATTGTTATGTATTGATGCACTTACTCCTCTGGACAAAAATCGAGATAATGAGATCCATGAATTCTCCAAATAATCTAAGTATTTCAGATCCGATTTAATATAATTGACCTCAAATCTTGAGGACAATGCAGCATCTATTAGCGCGAATATATCCATGTTAGAATATTTATCAAATTTTTCAATCCATCCTGATGCCTCAACTCCTTCAATATTCCTTCGATTCTTGTTTATACCAATTCCTAATCTAATACAATTTTCCGCATCACTAGATTCTAGTATGATTCCTCCAATTTTTTTGAAATCATTAGATAATATGTCATTTGGCCATTTTAAATTTGCTCCCAATGCGTTTGAAACTATAGATCCTATCTCTATTTGTAATAAACCAATGTCAATATCTTTCAATATTGATTTTGATATTAACCAGGTTGCAGTCATATCTCCAGATTTTGAATCCCAAGTCGAATATCTCCTTCCTCTACCATTTAGTTGATTATTTGCAACGACTCTATTCCACCCCTTCGTTGATAGTAATTTGGCTTCGTCCATCGTACTTTCACATTCATCCAATATGAGCGGCGGTTGGTTAAAAGCCGGCTTCCAAAAAGCATAGACCTCTAATTTCTCATCACCCAATATTAAATAATTAATTCTTCTAGCAGCCCATCCCTGCATCTTCCATGACGAAGGTGAACTAGGGCTAATTGGATGAACTCGAAATAATAATAGTATTACACAATTATCAGATATTTTAGATTTTTTTAATTCATCAATAAGTTTTTGACTCCAACCTCCATTATCGATATCAATATAGGCTGCATCTTCTATAAATTCTAAATGCTCTTCACCATCTTTCAATGGGTTTAGATATGGGAGATTCCATACAATTAGAGTTAAATTTGAATCAAATTTTAATTTATCTCCAGTTTCATTGTGTTCTACTTTAATTTTACCGTCTAAACCATTGCTCTTTGCATTACTCTTTGTTGCTAATACTGCATTCGGATTAATATCCCAAGAAGTGACATTCCAACCTAGATGGGCCATCAACATTGACAACGCGCCGGAACCACATCCTATTTCCATAGCATTACCTACTTTAATTCCAATTTTGATTATAGCATCAGCCAGTAAATATGTATCTTCTCTAGGTGCATAAACAGTTTTAGGGATATTCAAATTCCATGAACATATTTTTTCAATTTTAAACAATATATTCTTACCATTCAAATTCATCATAATAATCTCATTTTTTTGAAAACCTTTATCCAATAAGCGCCCTATGGGTGTGCATTCCCTGTTCCAATACGGGGACCTTCCTCGGCTCTCAACACTGCTTGGTTAGTTAGATTCTTAAACCCCTCCTAGGACGGCTGATAGCCCAGCATATGCTATGGGCCTGTAGCTTAGTCAGGTAGAGCGACGGGCTTTTAACCCGTCGGCCGCGGGTTCGAATCCCGTCAGGCCCGCCTGACTAAGCTT
>MEHZ011564540.1_pt1 | contig 31988 bp, 20 predicted proteins | sample 897221 | NCBI WGS metagenome assembly MEHZ01 (sample SAMN05514161, study PRJNA337945) | marine metagenome | isolation source: marine surface water | place: Arctic Ocean | collected 2007-12-13
CATCACCCTGTGTTGCACTAACAATTTCATATACATCGTGCTTATCTAAATCAAGGAGCGTATTCTGTGAAACTGAAGTAGAAGCAGATGCTGTTACTAATTCATTAGCAACAGCAGCTGAAGTTTTTGATTTTCTAGATAGACTCGAGCGATATGATGCTATAACGCTTATGCTACCAGCAGTGGTTCCAGTGAGTGCGGTAGCAGTAAGTTGAACTTGGCTATTATTAGTTCCTGTTCGAACAGGATCTGAGGTAAGTGGTCTTATTGTTCCGTCTGAATCAATTACGATATATGAACTACGACCAACTTCTTCAAACCTATCTGGAGTAGATACCGATAGTGTTACTGTTTTATTACTTAAAGATACAGGAGTAAATACTTTTCTTGTAGTAAATTCAATCTCACCTGCTGCTGCGTTAACCGACTTAATAAAATTGGCTGGAAGTGGATATATTGATCTATTATATTGTGTATCAAATAATCCAACCGTACTTATAGTAAAAGTAAATGTTCCACTTGTAACAGTAGTTGCTCCTGTTAAAGATGTATAAGAACCTGCAAACTCGATATCGTAAATATACAACTTATATTCAGATGCTGAAGTTCTTTCGAGTGAACGTACTTTACATGTAGCAAGTGTATTACTTCCGTCTGTAATATTGTATGCAGTATCTACATCAAAATCAGGAGCTCCAGTAAATACGCTGCCTTTAAGATAAGAACCAAGATTAGCATTACTAAACACCTGTTGAAATCCAGATGTGCTTCGTGCTCTTTCTCCAATTACTTCAATTCTTTCGGGTTCAGCAATTCGATAACCATCAACGTATGCTACAGATGGTTCAACACCAATAGAGAATCGTGATTGTCCATATTTAATTCGATCAGCTTCACTTTTACTTGCTAAAGTTCCAGCAGCAACTTCAGAATCATCTGCAGCTGGAATAACAAAATCAGTATCAAGCATTTGTGTTGGAGTATATACTCCGCGAGCACATAAAGAATCTTTAGTGATATCGTTATAAAATGCTTGAATGTCGATAACGTATGGATCTAACGAATAATCTCCGCTTTCTTCTCGTGTGCGCTCAGCTAATACATCTGTTATTCCACTAAATTCTGGACGAGCAACTTGAACAACCGCGCTATCATCAACTTCTAAAAGACGTAATGTATTTCCTATTGATGTAATATTACTAAAAATGTTTGTGCTACCTGCAATAAAGGCTTTATCATTGACCGATACATCTTTACTTAATACTGCTAACTGAAGATCAATCGTATAACGATCGGCACCTGGTGCAGTTTCATTTGGGTAACCAGCTGCATTATCAAGTAGTGATGCATCAGATTGGTAGTTTACAACTGTTTCTACAATTTTAAATACAAGTTTAGCATTAATAAGATAGTCGTCTGTAGGAATTAGAGCATATACATCTTGATCTCCGCTATAAATGAATTGACCTTGAGCGAAGTATACACCTTTTTCCGTCTTTGCATGAATAGCTTTACCTTCTGCAACAACGTTTCCAATATCTTGTCCTAGACCATACAGCGTTAAGGCCAACTCTGTTACTACAAGCGCATCGCTTAATTCTATTGTGTTACCAGCAACAAACCTTTGTACGTTATCTCCGCTTGAATCCTGGACAGAATTAAGATACTTAATAAAGAATCTATAACGGTTTGTTTCAGTAAGAGCTTGATAATGTAATACTTCAGCATTAATAAGGTTTCCCGTAGCGTTATAGTCTATTTGAATTTCATCAAGTAGGCTTAAGTACGGAATTAATCCATTATTAAGTGTTAAATCTCCAGTTGGTACAGCGAGTGTAGGATCTATATCGATATCGACGTAATGTATTGATCGATCTATTGTTGCTTCTGTAGCTAATCCTGGAACTGGACCTTCTTTAAAAACACCTCGACCTAGTTTGTCGATTTGATTCTGCAGAATAGACTGCATTTGGTTGAGCTCACGTACTTGTACGCTAACACCTGGTTTAAAAAGAATTCGAAGAAAGTTCTTTTCTTCAGCAGTCTTCTTATTAAAATTTACGTCTTTTACAGCGAAATCATCGTTGTACGGAGGGACTTGATAGGTTTTTATAGCCATTAGAATTGAATAACAAGTTTAACTTCATCGGTTTGATTATAGTTTCTATTTATAGGCTTTCTATTCTCATAAAAGATGACTTCACCAGTTTCAGGCAAATACTCCGGATTTACACAACCCGCAACCTTATATGTTGTACTATCCCAAAATCCGGCAATACTTGTAATTTTTAAAGTACCAGTGGTTTCTGGCGAGAACTTTTTAAAGTTGACAAGAGGAGAACTGTTTTGATGATAATACAATCTTTCATTAATATTATCAGCATAGTCTAACCATGCTCTTGCTCCTGTTGATTCTTGCTCGACGACAAAGTCTCTACCGATATAATCTCTTGTTAAAGTTCCAGCAGGAAGTGTTATGTACTTCAATGCATCGTATGCTTCATCAGATGTATAAAATCCAGAAGCGTTGTTATCGTCATTATCAGCCTCTGTTCCGGCAACAATCTCAGGCTTTCTTTCTGGATTTTTAACTAGACTGATTTGTCTAACATCAACATTATAACCAACTGGTGCTTCTCCGTCAACTTCACCGATAAAATCAACTGCAATACCAGCATAGAAAGATGGTAGATCGTTATCTGGAAATCTTCCTAAACCTTCATAAGGCAATATGGATGGAATAATATCAGCTGTTTCACTAACAGTGCTACCAACCTCAACTACTACAGATGCTGATAAGAAGTCCTTTTTCCAGGGGATCGTGCCAGAGACAGCAACGTTTTTTATTGATTCAATACCATTAGCAGAAAATATTACCTCAAAACCAGCAGTAGCTGCTCCATTTTCAAATACTACTACATCAGAATCAGCAGCAGCTCCTGTGATCTTTGGTATGATTGCTCCGTTAGCAGCACCTCCTGTTCGTGTTGTACCCTTTATTGTTATTCTTGTGTTTGCCGAACCAACACCTGCGCCACCACCGTTGACAACCTTAAAATCGTAAATTAAACCACCAGTAGCATTATAAGCTTTTTTTTCTGAAATAATTGTGGAAGTAGGATATGTGTAATTTACAAATTGATCCGTATAAAATTTAGAATCTTCATCTAAAGATGATACATACGCCCAAATATAACCTTCTCCATTAGAGATTGGTTGTGGGTTGTTATAGCTAAGAAATGCATTATCGCCAGATCCAGAAGGAATAGCGACTGTCGATTCTGTTACTACACCGTTTGTATCAACGTTAGAAAGACAGAAGTATATTCGATCATTAGAAGTAACGTAACATGGATAATACGCAACACCATCAATGGTTTCGTAATCAAAACTCTTTGGATCGGTTGGATCAAAGGTTTTATAAATTCTGTTTTGCGTCCAATTGTTCCGAGGAATAACATTAAAAACTTCAACCGCACTTGTTTTTACAAGAACCATAAGATTTTTTAATACATCAACCTTATTGACAATTGTATCAACTGGTAAAGGAGCAGAAAACTGTCTGCTGTATTCTGTTACTTGATTGCCTAAAGCATCTGTTGTATCAGGCCAACTATCAGTCTTGCCTAATCCGATAAAATAGTCATCTACTGTCGATGTCTTAATGTCATTAGTAAATAATGCTCTAGAGTTTTTTCTGAATTCTGATGTAATTATTGCTGCCATATTAGTTATTTATATAGATTTAAAATAGTTGGGGAGTATTAGAATCCTTTGTAAATAATACACCTATTGCCTTGTTATCTATTTATAAAGATTTGTATTAGTATTTTTTAATAAATTTGTTGATGTATTCTCTCGGTACTATATACGCTGAGCATATAGTGTCATTCATTTGCTTTCTATATGTTACTCGATGTCTTCCGTCTAGACAAAAATCATCATCAGTTACAACAATAGGATCTGTGCAAACTCCTTCTTTTTTATAATGTGATATAACTAATTCGTTTATAGGGTTCGTCGATTTACATTGTGTATTAGTGATATCATAATCTTCTTTGTGCTTTAATATCCTGAGAGCATTCAGCGACATAACCATCAGCTCGACGTCAATATATCGTTGTTCTTCTAAATGATGGTTACTAAAGTTGTATTTATTTTTCAATCTTGGAATCAACATAGCGTAGTCCAATTGATACTCTATAACCTGATTCGCATTCGGCTTTGTGGAAAGTATATGGTTCTCTCGACGTGATTTCAAATGCTCTCAATGTGATAGCGTCGACTGCATCATGTGTATCAATAAAATCGTCATCTAATGAAAATCTATAAGAAAACGTAGACTTTCCTGTAGCGTATACTATGTAAAGCGTGTCAGATGGATCATCGGCATTAGTGTGCTCTCCAATCGCGTCGCCAGGGCCATATATAAAATTTCCAGTTATTCTGAACATCAGACTAGGGAAACATTTCTTTAACATTGGTATAAGTCTAATTTTGTCCTTTTCAGACATCGTCGCATGTGTTGAATTTGTTCCCTTATATGCCATCGAATTAGGCTTACCTACTCGAACAGTTCTTTTAAGTTTATCATATGAATCTTTATTAGCTAAAGATTTCATATAATCTTCTAATTCTTCTACATGATCAAGACGCGGCACACCTTTGCCGTGTATATCATATTCCGTATATTTCTGATTCATAATATTCAACATAATCTATATGTAACTCTGCACATGTTATATTCTCTATTTGGTCTATATCTGTTATTCCTGAAAAATCACCCTTTATAAATTCGTTCAATGATTTAATGACTCCTGCAATCTCAGCAACCACCGATTTATTATCCATTGCACTCGCTTCAAGCAATAGCATCCGCAGTTGTTTAATTTTATTTTTTACGCTACTGTCTAGTTCGGACAATTTTTGAGATAGAACCTGAATATAATCACATTTTAAATCACCGTCCGCACCAATTGAACAATAATTTATATATTTTATATGTAATCTATATTTTTCTAGATCTGTCTCACTCAGTTCGATCCACGTATTACCACTTCTTTTTATAGGTTCAGCCGAAGTAGTAAATGCCAAATCAGCAGACGCATCAATATTGTGTATATAATAATATAGTTTCACAATTAGTTAGAAATTATTACTTGGAAAGCTGCGTCAACATTTTTCTTCTTGAAGACAGCAGTTTCGTAGTCATCGTCGCCATGCGCACCAATCTTGGCGGTCGCATGCAATTCAACGATCTCAATAACTATCGACGTGTTACCAGTCGTACGTGCAGATATTATATTCGAACCAGTGAATGTTTCTTCTCCAACACCTGTGAGTCCAATATTATACGCGAGTGAAGCAACCGCAACTGGTCTTTTGCCTGAATTAGGAATTGTTATAGTATATTGTCCAGTGCCTGTTCTAGCTATAGAACAACCACGGATAGCTGTAGCAGATGAGCCGGTATGTTGCACTGATGCCAGACCTCCAGCATTTTCAAGAACAGCTACTCTGTTTGTTAATGAATTAACAGTAGTGGTTGTTGCATATTGGCTATGGTTGTGGTTTAAGGCAGCATATCTACTATCGTGGTTATGACTTGTTAATGAATATGCAGTCAATTGCTGCTTAGTTGCTAATGGCGCCAAAGCCGAGGTTTTTGCATATGGAGCCAAGTTTGGCATTGATCGATTTCCGTCGTGCCAAATGTCATAGCCTTTATATGAAAAATTGTTCTGTCCTACTTTAAGAAGGTTATACGTAACACTCTGTGTATTAGTATAAGTAAATAAGAAATTTTCTGTACCATTATCACCGATGTTAAATTCTAATCTATTATTTAAGCTACTATCTCCATCTGTATGAAATTTAATTGAAGCGTAATCTGAATCTGCGTGCCAACTTAGTCCATTCCCATTTGGTGGGGTCTCTCCTGCAGCAGTCGCAATTGGTGCACTCCATGTGAGATCGCCCAGCATATTTGAACCAATCCTACGAACATAAGCGATATCCGGGAATGTTTTTCCAATCTCAGTTAAAGCCCATTCTTTTGTTGCAACGGCTCGCGGATGAGAGTTAACAAATGTCACTGTCTGTAAAGGAACTAGAATTTACAAGTCTGCTTGAATATCTAATGCATTAGTACCAGTAATAGTTTGAACTTGAGTTTGTTTTCCTCTTATTACAACTTGATTTTGATTGGAATGTTGATTGCCATGAATTATTATAGATGCATCGGAAGCACTGTTTCCTCCCTTTAATCTAAGAAGTGTATCAGAGTTGACTCCATCATTCTCGCCAATTATGTTCCTAGTATAAACACCTACAGAATCATGGTTACCGTTAGTAGTACCTTTAATAAAAAGTGCATTTTTAGTTTGTACTATTCCGCTATCGGACCACAGTGGTCCACCAGTTGTGAGATCTGAAGGTGCAATTTTCTTATCGTCAACATATTTCTTAGTAATCAAATGATTATCATTGACGCCTTCAGAGTAAAGTGTAACCTTTTTAGTTTTCGCATTAATTGAAAGGCTTAGTGCTGTACCAGATTGATTCGAAAAGTTGTGTATATCTGCGCTATGATTTGCGTTATTTATAAGAACTGAATCAGCGCTTCCGTGTAATCGAATATTCGCTCCTTGACCATCAAGGAATAAACTGCTATTTGTTCCAGCACCTTTAACGTTTCCTGTATTTGTAATAATATCACCTTGTGATGTGAAGTTACCAGTACTACCATTAATTGTAGCAAGTGTGTTTACGCCTTCTTTAAATTGTATATTTTGAGTTGCGCCATCAGATACACCTAAGATTAGATGATTACCTTTTTGGATAATCTCATTTTGATCAACTGCAATTCCTTGAGTAGAATTACCAACAAGGAGTGGTGGATTAGTAAAATTAGTACCAGCAATTGTTGAAGATCCATCTCCACTGATAGTAAGTGTTTTAGGAATAAATGCTCGTGTACCTGTTATTCTTAAATTGGTGTCTCCTGCAGCACTAAATGTAATCTCTCCTTGAGTATTTTTAATGGATAGATCACCAGCTGCACCCTTGTTTCGAGTAATGGTTGCAAATCCGCGCAATAAATTTGATGATGTTTGAGGTCCACGAAGGACTATTTCAGTTTTATCACCGACTGCCGCAGGTTCACCAATCTCTAGTTTATTTCCTGCAACATCTAGCTGATTATATATTTTAACTGTACCGGTAGAATCCCAGTGTGGACCAACAAGTTCAACTTTCGGGCTCGTTACACAGAAATCAAATAATTCCTCAGTGTCAACCGAATCAGGAGTCATGTGACGATGTATAACCGCGTCGTCTTGAATTTTATCTTCTGCAATAGGATTAAGAAGGATGTCAGCACGATCTACGTATTCTTTAGTTATAACTGATCTATTTCCGCCTGCAATTATATTGGCGAGAGACATATCATTGACGGTTACTACACCGTTAATGTTTACTCCTGCAGTAAAATCACTTAGATGATTAATAGATAGCTTATCTCCTGTAGCATGAACAAGTGCTCTGCCTTGATGAGAATTGCCAGAACCTCGATTTGTTGAATTGTATATGCTTAACGTTGTTCCCTTAAGTGAAACATTTCCACCAGCATTAACATCGCTGCTAACAATTAAAGACCTTGGAATATTTACCGCAGTGCCGTCCCATGATGGAGAAAGAGAAGGGGTTGATGCAGATCCAGATAATTTAGCAGGAGTTATAGCTTCATCGATAATCTTATCGGTTGTTACAGCATCATTTATAATAGTACGAGTTGTAATTCCATCATCAACAATCTTAGAATTCAATACAGCTTTATCTTTAATTTTAACTGTGGTAATCGCGCTATTAGCAATAAGGCCAGTACCAATTCCAAGATCTTTTATATTTAAACGATTGCTATCATCGATCGTATTAATTCTAAAATGGTTGATATTAACTTGGCTTATTCCAATTTTATCGCTATAATCAACTAAATCAAACCTTTGTTCAACTGCTCTAAAGGTAGTTATAAGTGTTGCGCCATTCTGTAAATTTACAAAATCTTGGGCAACTTCGGTATTCAATCTAAAATCCTTTAATATGTGAGAGCCAGTACTGCGTGAAGTGCTGCTATCACCAAAATATGTTTTAACAGTAGAATCAGAATTATTAAATAATAAATTTTCTTTATATACAACGTGTTCATCGACCGCAGCTGATGTAACTAACTTATCATTAGCATTCGTATTGCCGTTTGAAATTGTTTGACTAGAAGTAATATATCCTGCTGGAGCAATGTGAGTAAATGCTACATCGTTATCTTGAATCTTATACTTTTGGATTTTAAATTCTGTTGCCGCACCAGCTTCATCTGTATATTGTAATGTAAAAAATTTATTACCATCAAGAGTTTCACTAACACCATTAACATCTATGGTAGTATTACCTTCGTTAAACGTAGATCCCTGTAAAACAGAGATACTTGTTACTTTTTCGTGTCCTTGACCACTCGCAAAAAGAGTATCTAATTTAATCTTAAATGTTTGATAGCCTGTAGTTGCGGTGGATGAACCAGTACCACCATCAATTATGGGGAAAAATTCATCTCCGATAATGTCTGCCTTTAAGCGCTCGTCTAATGCTGAAATTTTTGTACTCATTAATTCTATTTATATGTTTTTAAGTGCTAATAGTAATCTGCGCTACTGTTTGCTGTGTTTTATCTTGAGGACTGCTATAAGGATCAAGAATCGTATATATTTGACCAGCTCTAAATAGCTGATCTAATTCAGGTTTAGATGGTAGAGTTGTATTTGTATCTGTATTTATAGCACCCCTCCATCCAACTAATATGCTATTTCCGCTATTCAAAGTACCAACTACTAATCCTTCAATTGTAACGTTATTACCATTATCGTCTACAATATCTTGATAGACTCTATCGTTATGTACTATTTGAGAATTAGTATATGATGTGATATTTAATTGAACTGGTGCTGATAGATCGTTATCATTTGTAGGATCATTCCACCATTCAGCGATATCATCAATGAGTAAACCTTCGTCGGCACCAGTTAAGTCAGTGTCGGTTTCAAGGAATACTCCAGCACCGCTTTCGGTAAAGAGTTGATTGCGTTTGCTGATGAGAGCTCCAATATTCATAAAGACCTCAGAATTATCAAGTGCATCTTTAATCGTTGTATTAAGGTACGAACTAATATCGTCTGTATCTTTAAACTTTAGATTTTGCTCGTAATCTCTTTTAGTAAATTCTTTTTGTGGAACCAACGAAGGTATAACATACTTGAATGTAGTAAGAACTGCTCGCATAAACATCTCTGAATTAATATTGATGCTCGATTGATCTTGCAGTAAATATGCAGCGTCTTGTTCTTCGGTTCCAAAAACGTTTATAACTTCATCTTTTCTTTTTATTTTAACAGTAGTAATTGTTGCTGTTATACTCGAGTTACTTTCAAGAGTTATATCTCCATCGGTGATCGAGGTAAATCCTCCAATTGATTTAATTATTCCAGTAAATTCATTTCCGTCTGCAGCAATAGTTGATATAATACCTCTTTTTTGTTGAATTACATTGCCGGCTGCATTCGTATATGTTGCAGGACCTTGTGTAACAATATTTGTTACTTGAAATACTGTGTTAATTGGGGAGGTTGATAATATTCTAAATTCAATATCTCCAGAATCAGATCCATTTTCGAAATATGAATATGTGTATTTAGATGCTAAGTTATTACCAGGAACAGATCTTGCTAACTTAGTCCATAGACCAGCTTCAAATATAAATTCTCTTACTCGTATATCTCCTTGCAGCCAACCTGGTTGGAACATAGGTAAATGATATCCGCCATTTTCGGTTGGTGCGGTAAGACCTTCAAGCCACCGCATGTCTTCTAATGGCTGAGTAGTTCTGAATGGAGATAAAAATCTATCTTCTACTTTTAGAATGCTATTATTTTGTCGAGTGTTTGCATCAAACTGTATAAATTTAGGACCGTACCAATGATTATCTCTTATAACAAGAAGAATAACACTCGCAAAGAATCGAAGGCCAGCTGGGTGAACTAGATTTAAGAAAGTACTTTCCCAATCATCTACCTTTAATCCGCTTCGAATATTATAGGAAAACTTTTGCCAGAAAACACTATCTTGAATACGCATTTGTCCGGATGCTCTTCCTTTTTGATCAAAGTATTCTCCAAGATAGTCTAACGTATATGAATGAAATACTGGAGAACTATTTAATACTTGATTTAATCTTCCATCACCCCAATAAACTGTCTCATTAGAACCGACACTATTGCCGTAATCGACCGTTAACCGAATTGCTGTATTAATTTCAGGAGACAATTTGTATTCAGGAGCATCGAATAATAAGAATGAATTAAATGCGTGTCCATCTAAATCTCCAAGTATAAATGTGGTATTAGCAAGTGGTAGAGAATTAATTTGAGTAGCACCTATTGCAGTTCCTTTTATTTCATCAAATAAAATTCTATAGAACCTTTTAACATTGTTATTTAAAAATGTTATAATTTGGTCTCTAGAGTAATCGCTTATCACGTTAGTATAGTATTGTGAATGGCTAATTTCACCATTATAATAACCGCTTCCATTTCTTCCAAGAACAATGTTGGCCTGAGGTGATACGATCAAATGGCGTATAGTGTTTCCTTCAATTATTCTTTCAAACGCAGAACCGTCGAGAGATATTTCAACATATCCATTATATCTATCAGCCTTTCCTTTTACCATTATTACGCTGAACTCATTTATCTTAACTGCCTTTGTATTTGAGTATACTGCTAAAGAAGGATTAGTTGATCCAACAAAATCACTGTTATATGTACTATTAGTTTTACGATAACCTATAGGATTGCTGGTCTCATACTTATACTGTATCATCGGCTTTTCTATCGATGTTGTATGTATGATATCAGGGAATGCAAGTATAGCGCTATATGATGGTGATCTATCAACAATTTTCAGGACAGCACTTGAGTTTAACCTTCCGCTATACGAGTTTACTTCAGCAAAACCTTCAGTAGGTCGAATAAACGGAATCGATCGAATACTGTTATCTGATACTTTCTTCCAAACATCATACTTAACAGTTGTATTACTTACGACAGTAAAGAATTGAGAATTTGGACCATTCAATGTTTTATTGACGCTATCTGGTTCTAACGAAATCGCAAATGAATCATTCGCGTTATCGACTATAATATCTACTCCATAGTTTAAGCCGACTCTAAAGTTATCTTCGTTACTCTGTGAAAATGTTATTGTAGGACTAAATTCTCTTTCTAATTTCCACGAGCTTTTAGAAGTTTCAAATTGGCTCTTAATATAATATAATTTTGCACGACTATTATGTTGGGCTTTATTATACACCGTTGAAGTGCTGTATTGATCTACAAACTGTTTAGCGTTATTTACTCCGCCGTTTACTATAAGCAAATCATCGCCAAAGAATCTGAATGAATATAATCGCGATCCGTTATGTGTAATATAGCTATCGCTTGCATCTGTAATAGATGTTAAAGTATTATAATAATTTTTCCAGCCTGCTTTTGATATTTTCTCCCAAATATGGATGCCACAGTCAGTTACCTTTGAGATGATTGTTCCAGTTTCGCTTAAATCAAATTTACCTCCATCGAGTAATGAGTTAATGCCAGTTGTAATTGTTGCACTATAGTTACTTGATAAATTTCTTTCTAACGAATCAAACTCGACGTGCGTAAGCTCTTTATTATAAAAAGAAACGTGTGCGAATGCAATGTTATTATGAAGAGTAAATTGAGACGTAGATGTAATTCCATGAACAGGACTATTTGATATCAACGGAATTGATTTTGATCTTCTAAATCCATTAAGTGAATAACGTAATCCAGTAATTATATTTTGTCCGTTTGTAGTAAATTCAACGGTTAAGTTATTCCATTCGTCTCTTACTATTTCACTATTGAAATATTCATCACTAAATATCTCAAGAGGATTATTGTCAAGAATAACATTGCGATCACTCTTATCTAAAAATACAGGATAATCAGTTTTTCCAGATGCTTGTGAAACGATCTGTAACTCTTTTTTCGCTGTTAATGAATTACTGACTACTCGAAGAGTAACATTTCCTATTGTTAATATGTTATTAGCACTCGAAAATAATTTGCCTGGTTTAAATCGAAGAGATAAAGCAAAATTGTCTGCAATATTAAATCCAAGTCCTGATCCAAGAGTTGCATAAGATTTATCAAAAACAATACCAGTATCGCTTAAAACACCCTTTCTTATAACGCTTGATTCAAACCTAACTAAACTATCGGTTGACGTCCATTTGCCATCAATTATATTCTTATTGATATTAAATTCTAAATCAGGAGTAGTCGGTGTTACATATGTCGAAGGCAGAGTTAAATATTCTTTAGATGACCAAAGATTATCTGTTCCAACAGAGTATATCTGAATGACCTGTGCTATATCAACGTTATTAAAAGTGTGTGTTCCAACTACAATTTGAGAATTATTAAACTTAATGTGTGCAAAATCAGCTGAACCTAAGTGCGTAGCTGGAAGATTTAACGACACTGTCTGATAAAAATTGTAGCGATTATATTCGTCTACCTTAAATATGACAAGGCGAGATGCTCCATTTACAGGACGATCTAATAAAATAAGATGTGTTTTATCAACAGCATAATCTAGAATGTCCCACAGCCTTGATTCGCCGTAAACTGTAGTATCTCCGATCGTGATATCTTGCCACGGCGTGTAAGTACCGTTATGCTTATAGAATATAGACAAATAACCTCTATTGTGTAAAGTAAAGATATGACCATTATTGCGTTTAGTATATTCACAATGAGGTAAAACAGGAAGACTTACATCTCCTTGTTTATTTCCTTTATTCCATTTAATCCCTACATCGTATGGATTTTTATTAGTAAAACTGGAATTCGAATACCAATCAGTGTAATATACGTTCTTATCTTTAGATTTTATTGTAAATCTACTTTGAGCTGCTAAAGGATTTTTTTCAGAATGTAGGAATGAACCGATAGTGGCTTTAATTGCAACTTGGTATGCTTCTACCTTACCTCTGTTTTCTCCGGTTTGGTCATCTCCTTGAGATCCTACAATAACACGTGTACCTGTACCGTTTATACTTACACTTGTTCCAGCATTACTTGTAGCTCCAAAACCATTAATATCTGAGCCGACTTTTTCCCAACCGCCTGATCCACTTGAATAAGAGAAGACTTGAACCTTTCCTGATTCATCTCCGTTTTCATCGTTATTAGGTGAACCAATCGCAATAGTATTTCCCTTTGTATCTAAATTGATGCTTGATCCAAATGCATCTCCAACGTTTTCTCCGTTAAGTGTCTGTCCAAATTTAACCCAACCGAGAGAAGGCTTGAACGAATACGTTTCAACTTGTCCGTTAAATGATTCTTGTGCTACACCACCAAGAATACCGACAGCAAACTTTGTTCCATCATTACTTAAACTTAATGGTATTTGATTTTTATCATCAGCTGAAATAAATGTAACATCTTCTCCTAATTGGTTCCATTCGGTTGTGGTTGCTTTATTGTAATATGCTCTTACAACCATTACACTCACACCGAAACTGTCTATCTTATGTGTTCCAATAAGAAGAGTTCTACCGTCATCGCTCAATCTAACAGTATTTCCAGCCAATGGATCATTACCTAATTCAGTAATGTTGACACCTACTTGACTCCATGCAGATCCGCTATATTCGTATACACCAACTTCATTTGCCACTCGATCTGGAATTCTAAGACCAACAGTTTTTCCTCCGTCGATTGCTCCAAATTGAGGAGTTATGCCAGTTTCTAAACTGAAAGAATTTGAAGTTAATACTGGTCCACTTCTTAAATAAGTAATAGTTGTTGAAGTAATAGAACTAATTTGAAATAGTCCATCGTATTGATGTGATACACCACTTACAACTATATGAGTAGACGCGGTATTAAATGCTCTACCGCCCGTGACAGTAGCAGTTGTTCCGTCTGAAGTAAATGTATTATCTGCACTTGTACCAGTCGCATAATTCATCCAGTTCAGTTTAATTATATCTGCTGCAGCAACTGCTCCTTGGCGATTACTTCCTTTCGCCGCTCCGCTTTCGTGGTAAGTGTCAATATTAGCATCTACATATCGGACGTAAGGACCAGAAAGATCGTCAAGATGCCAAACCTTTGGTCGGTGTTTTACTGTACCAGTAGTTATATCATTGTTAACAGAATTAGCTGCAGTAAATATTTCACCGTATGCAGGAGTAGCATCAGCACCATAAGTAGTCCAATTAGTAGTTCCAAGTGTAACAATTTCATACTCTTGACCATCAATTATTTCACTTGGTCCATAGGTTGTTAATCCTGAAACATTACTGAATGCCAATGTTTTATTGCTAGAGCTTGCAGTGTTCGTCCATGAAGTATCAGAAACTTTAGTATATGTTCGGTTTAATACATTAAAGGCACTACCACTAATAGTAATCCCACTCTCATCACCGCTAAAATTAATATCTTGATAGTGTGTTGTACCGAATCCGTTAAAATCTTCTAAAAGAATACCTTCATCTTCTTGAGTGCCAATATCAAAGTCTTGATTTGGATTAGCGCCTGAACTAATTGCTACACGATCGCCAACACCATTCAAACTGACATTTGCTCCTAACTTACTGTCTTCTATTCCTCCAACTATAGCAGAGCCCTTTAGTGACCAAGTTGATCCTACTAAGTTGAATATTTTTACCTCTCCGCGTCGATCTGGATAAGGTAAACCATCATGTGTTACTTCCGCTCCTTGATTGTGTGGAGCTCCAATAGCAAGAACATTTCCTGCAGCATTTAGACTAATGTCACTTCCTAAAAGATCACCAGCATCATCGCCATCGATATCAGAACCTAATTGCAACCATGTATTTACTCCAGAACCAATTCTTAATGATTGACCCGGTGTCAATGTAGTTGAAATTTTGGCGCCTTTAATTGCAAATTGCAGATTAGCATTGGCTGACCGCTGCGCGGTATTGGTGGTTATGAATTGATCACTTGCACCAAGTTCAGGTAATCCAGCACCTGTTATGACTGTACCAACAGGAATTGTAGTAATATCTGCTGGTACATTTTTTAATCCCAAGATCGTCTCTCCACCACTCGTCAATGTTTGAGCAGTTAGGATCGCGTTAGCTAACGAGTATACTCGTACACTTCCGGAATTATTTCCTCCACCATCGTTTTTAGATGATCCAACAGCAAGTACAAAACCATCTTCGCTCAGCGCATTTACTCCACTAAAATCATTCAAGTTTTCTCCGTAAATTGATTGGCCAACTTGTAAATTGTTTGGACCGTCAAACGAATCTCCATCAAACTGATAAAATTTTAAATCATCGGCTGTAAAAGTACTTAGTACTGGATCAGTTGCATGTACATAAACATTACGGCCATTAAAATTGATGAGTGTTTTTTGCCATCTACCATTATAGGTGTTACCTAAAGGAGATAAAAACGAACTCATATGTTCGGCTTCGTCACTCTGTAAAGAACTTAAACCAACTGAGGTTTGATCGATAAAGTTAGAAAAAACGTATGATTCTGCATCTGTATGAAGAGCAATTCTTGGCTCTCCTGTATCAATAAAAGATCTGCCAATTTTATTTGTAGTTTTATTAAAAAACAGTTCGTGAGAATGAAGAGATTTGTAATCCTTTGCTAACGAAAACAAAGGTTGAATTTCAGTGTTTTCTTTACTGAACCGTGGAAATGCGCGAATGACAAATGAGTGCTCTTCAGTGTCAAGAGGAATCTCTGCATTTACGCCTATATCACCGAAATCAACGAATGAACTTGTACCGTTAAACTTAACTAAATTATCAAGTTGATTAAAGCTAGTACCCTGTCTAAAATATCCTCTAATAGTTTTATTTAATTTAACCGAGTCCCAAGTTTCATTAATTGAATTTAGATTTTTAGTCGAATTAAGATCAAAGACCAGAGAATCAATAAGTGGTGACGTATCGTACAATACAACTTCTTCAACGCTAATAATATTTCCTGTTCCGGTTACATTTCCAGCAACATTTTTTATTTGAAACGGTGTCCAATTATATTCTGTTCCTAAATCTTCACGTGTTATAGATGCGGTGATAGTACGAGTAAATTCTTCATTTTTCTTTCTCCAATCTCCAGAAGAAAGCTCAAATAGCTTTTCTCTTGGATAAGATACTTCTATAATTTCGTCAAAGAATAGGCGGAAAAACGTTGTAATACTTTCTTCTGAACCTTTAAGTCTATAGTATTGTATAATTTTTTTATACAAGGATACTCTATCTATCACTGTAGAATCCGGGATATTTTTAGCAATCTCTCCCTGAATTCCATCTAAATATTTAATCGATACCTTATCAATATCATGTTCATCAATAATACGATTTGTTTCATATGTAGGAAGACCTTCGCTATTAAGATGATTATAGTAATCCTTAATTAAAGATACAAAGTTTTCTGAACCTTCTCTTAGCTGATCAGGAATAAGTTCTTCTACACGAAGAGATTCTGTATTTGCTGCATTATTACCGAAAGGATCAAAGTCTCTTCCGTTTGAAGCAATTGCAATAACAGGCTGGGATTGCGCAGTTGAAATATTTGTATATGAAATTACAGTGTTAGTAAGATTATACGTTGCATACTCTTGGTACATATGGTTACCATAATACGAAGATGTTGGTGCGTTTAAAACTGCATGATTCACCTCGTTCACCGGCATATAAAATACCTCGTTAGCTAATCCCGTAAACGTATGCGAGTGATATGACCCGCTGATTAACGATTCGTCGGTATAAAGAGGATAATAATAACCAGTGAGTCCATTCGTATTCCCACTATTGCTTTGACCTTGTAAATAATAAACTGACATAATTTTTTTTAATATCAGTAGCCGCTGCTACCTGATGAAGAACTACTAGATGATGACGAACTACTAGATGATGAAGATGCTGAGCTACTACTAGATGAAGATGCTGAAGATGCTGAACTACCCGAAGCAGAAGCAGTATCTTGAGGGGCAGTGTTATTAGCTCTTTGTCTTGAGAATGGCGTATAGTCATTAACTCCAGACGAACCAGATACCGCAATTGTATCAACTTGTGGGGTAATAGTTGTTCTTCCAATATCAATGGTAAGAAGTTTATTTCTTTTCGATACTATATCGTTTGATGCTGGAGAAACATATATGCCTATAGTCTCTGTTTTGTTAAGAGGTAAACTATCAATCGACAATTTACCAGTATCGGTATTAATAGTTCCTACATTTGAAAACAGTATTCTCTTAATTCCATCTGCTCCAGTTGTATATGCATATACGCGGCGTTCATTAATAGAACCGATTATAGGTGCATCTTCTAAACTAAGACTTACTCCGTTATACACCCATGAATCTGAATACAATATTGGCTCTTCTTGACCAGCATCTACAAATAAGCCCATCTGAAAATCAACTGGTGTAGATATAAGTTTACCATATTCGAGGACTGCTTTTTTGTATACGTATACTCGAACAAACGAATTTATAATTGCTACGTCTAAGGCATCTATCAATCCAAGCAATTGAGAATAGCGGAATACACCGTCAAACTTTTGTAGATAGTTTGTATTAAAATCATTCAGCAATGTTTCAATAAGACTAGAAAGCTGACCAGTTGATAGAGAGGTTCTATTTGAATCATACTTAAATAGAACATCTAAATAAATGTAAGTAAAATCTGGATCGATAATAACCGGTTCAATACCAATGACACGCTTCGCTTCGAGTTCTTTAAGAAGATATGTCTTATCTAAATCTGTTAATGTAGGAGCATTAAATGGTTTAATCGATGCGTATACTTTACCATACTGAGGAGGATCATTATCTTCTCCTCCCCACACTGATACTGTTTCAATGTTATTTAAAATCTGGCTAATTAAAGTTTTATAATCACCTGAAGTAACAGCTCTATTTTGAGTTATAAACGATAGTGGTGCATTTTGACGAATACTTTCGATATCTTCTTTTTCACTGCCGTTAGTTGCTCCAGATAAGGTGACAATAGTAGGTGAAACTGAACCTGGACTTGCCCAAGTAAATGCGTTAGCACCATTACCGTTTTTCCCCTGAGTACTTAAATATCTAATTTTAATCACACTAAGAGAAGCTGGCTTTTTACCAAAGACATCGTCTCCAAATTGAATTTCGTAATTGCCATTATAATTCTCGTGCATAAAATATGCAGCAGTTGCTGGACCAACATTTGAGAGGCTTTCGAATAGCGCATATGATTCTACAGCTGTAGAATATTGATTGTCATATACCTCAACGGTCATATGGTTTAAATCAATAGAAGAATCTTCGATAATATATTTTTGATCAATATTACCAGACTCAACTACAAAAGAGATCTCTTTCATTTTTCCCTGATATACAGTTATTTTGTTAAATACATATAGTGATTTAATTTCGTCAAGAGTTACGGTATAATCATCAACCGTTATAAAGGTATATGTTACACCATCTACTGCACACGTGAGAGTTTGTCCCTTATAAAGTGTAAATGTAGAAAGGTTACGATTAGCAGATGAAGCAAACGATAACGAAATTGTTGCCATTGCAGCTGACTTACTTCTTGGTGTGTATCCTAAAAGCTTTGCGCGTGATACAACATTAGATCTAATTTGTGCAGAATCAATAAATGATTCATTCATGGCATTATGCGCTACAACTGCATTATAATGTGTGTTATATGCGAGTATGTCTAATAGCTGATTAAGGCCAGAACCCTCAAAATCCCAATCGCTATATTCAGCATCAGGCTTGTTTCTAAAATAATCTTTAAGATTCGCTTTGATTTGATCAAAGTCTAGTTCTGTAACATTAAGTTGTTTCATTATCGTAAGCGTTGTAGGTAAAAATTAATTTCCTCTCTTTTTGGAGAAAATATAACATTAAAGCCAATTGTTATATCATATGCGTTTCTATCTGAATTATCTGTTACCTGAACGCTGTGTCCGCTTGTTCGAGGCTCATATTTTTTTAAAACATATAGTATTTCTTCTTTAATCGCGGTTGAAGTAAAGGTGTCAGCAGGCTCAAATAATAAGGCAGTTACATTCGAACCGATATCCGGATGAAATGGTCTTTCGTTAAAGTTTGTTAGAATTAAATTCTTAACCGCTCGTCGCACTGCGTCTAAATCCTTTATGCCTGCTATATCTTTTTTTCCTGGATGGATACCAGTAAAAAACATTGGAAAGTCTTTATACAATGTTTGCATTGCGACCTTTCCAGTAGCTGGATTAATATCTGATAGCGCTCTCGACATATAGTCTATTTATACTAATTAAGGAAGATATTCGGTGCAGTAGTTGTTTGATTTCCACCGTATGCTTCTGTACAAGCTTGACCAGTTGATTGATAAAGAGTCTTTCCGATTTTTTCTGTAGCTGCTCCAGTAATATCAATTTCCTGATCGAGCTTCACTTTATGTACGTGTTTACCACCGATATGTTCAGTCTTATTACCGGTCACTTGGACATTCCAATCACCTATAATTCTAGTATTGCATCCTCCATCAATTGTAAGATTGCATCCACCTTCGATATACACATTCTCTCCTTTAGCAACAACCCTATAGTTTTTGCCGACAATCACCTCTGTTTTATCGCCTATTGGAGTAACTTCAGTGTATGTTCCAGTGCGGTGAATAGTAGATATTCTTTCTTTTCCAGGAGTTACATCGAATTCAACAATGTGGCCAGCTTCATCTGCATCGTCTGCTCTTTCATAGGCAATCACGTGATTCTGTGGGTACGTTGGAGTCATTACATCGTCGATCGCTGGAAATTTCCATATTGCTGGTGAAGCACCAGTTTTAGGAGCTGTTGTTGACATCGCAGCCGCAGCAATAGTTATTTTTGGATCGTAATCTTTCCTTAGCAGATCCTTCTTTGTATAACTAAATCCTTTTTTATATTTTTCTTCTTTGACCTGTGCAGAGACTGGTGTGTCAGGAGTATTAAGCTTATTCTCGCTTGGATACCTCTCGGATGGATCAGTAAATCCTGATTGATAATCAACTGTAGACGTTATAGATGGGATAGATCCCATAATAACAGGATCTTGGGCATTAATGCCATCTCGAAAGAAACCAATAACCCATGTTCCTCGTAATAGACCTGTTGCAGATTGACCTACACCTGACATCGATGCTGATGTAACAGGTAACATCGTCATTGCCCATGGCAAATCTTCAGTAGGTATACCTTTTTCTGTTGTTTTGTCTGCATTGTGATATCCGTAACATCTTACACGATATCTACCCATTTCCATTGGATCATCAATGTCTTCGATCACACCTGTGAACCATGCAAATCCACCACCATTATTAATAAAATTTTCTGGGTTCATGATTTATTTATACTTCAATTCCAAATGAGTCTTTCTTTACCCGTACCTCTGAGAAATATTCACCATCCTCAAACATGTGAGTTACCGAAGTGATTAAGTGTCTTCCAGATAGGTGTTTATCCCATAAATCTCGAGCACTCGTTGGTTTATTTGCCATATTTGCCAATAGCTCTTTCATTATTGCAGGATCTACAGCTTTTGGAAATTTCAAGTTAACAACTGTTCCAGGATTTAAATCAAAATCACCAAAGAGTTTTATATCATGAGACACTGACTCTAATGCTTCTTCAATTGCACGAGTTTTACCCTTAGTCTCTTCTTTTAATTTATTATAATTTGAATCTTCTTCTCCGTATGATAAGTTATTAACTGATGTATGTTCAAGATGCGATTTAGGCATTAAGTTTAATTTTTCTCCATTCACATCAAACTGAGTTGATAGCGGAGTCTTTTGATTCAATGTTAGACTTTGATTAAAATCCTTATCATAGTTATAATCATATTTAGTGTATGTCTTATATGAATAATCTAAATAGTTATTTTCTGATGCCCATCCTCCATTTGCACCCTGATAAACTTTTCCAAGCTTAAGGTTCGAAGCAACATCAAGAATACGAGAAACTCTTTGATCATAATCTTCTTCACTATACGGCTCAAAGCTAAATTCTCTTGTATCAGTATACGTATGATATTCTTTTGCAGTCATCAAATTGTGCAAAGAAGATAAACGAATCTTATTATCTAGTGAATGATAAAGAAAAAACGGAGAGAAAGTTTCATCATATGTCTTTTTACGTAACCATTCAACAGCCTCAAGAGGTGTTTGCCATCGTATGATTCCCTTCATTCTTGATGTTACTGTACCATTTACTTCAAAATCAGCAAATCCAAGATCTTCTGTAATAATCTTTTTAATTTCTTGGTCAGTCGTATTAGTAAATGATCTCGATATTTTAGAAAGTCGAGAATAGTATGCATGATCTGATACACAAGCAATGTTATAAACATTTGTATGTTCTGCTACCGCACTCGCATAAAGCGGATATTCAGTAACAATGAAATCTAAATTGATTTTTTTAGCTTTCGTTTTACCGTTGCTATTAGGCTTAGTTGATACAACTATTTTTATTTTTTCTTGACCAATAAGCGGTGTACTTTCAAAGAAATTTGCAGTATCTTTTATGCCTATCTGAGCAAGTATGTTTGGAGAATAAAGAGATTCAGTTAAAGTGAGTTTAACAGTAATGTTTTCTATATTATATTCTTTACCATCATGAGTAGTCAATACAATTTTATCAATATTGTATGATCCTGGGGTTAATGACACCTTTGCCCCAAAATTTGTTCGTTGATTTCCCATTTACTTTAGTAATTTTTCCTGATACAATTCAACGAATTCATCAATATGCTCTGGTCGTATTACTCGAATTTTCCTTGCTTCAAAGGTTTTTTCGGAAAGATCTTCTTGAATTGATACAAATTTTGCTTGTTCGCTATAGTATGCTTCAACAAAACTTGGTATGTATTTTCTTTGACGACTAATTGAATTATACTGTGATATTTCGCTTTGTTCAAATCCGTCTGTTCTTACAGATGGAACATTGATATCAGTATCTCCTCTAAAAAAGTTATTTGGCAATACAACATCATCTTCGCTAAATACTTTCGAGTATGCATCAAACGCGGTTGATCTATCACCTTCATTTTCATTATCAAGGAAATATGATGGAGCGTTATATGAATTTTCAAAGAAACGATGAGAGACAAATGTAATTTTCTGAAAATATCTATCTAAGAAGAAATTATAGTATGCGTCGCTTTCTGCAGCGTAATTTACTATAGATGGATCTTTTAGGAATGCATAATAAACAGTAGTTTGATTTAATCTGGTCCATTTAAGAGCAGATTTTGCCCATAAAGCTTTCTGATCTTCGAACTGTGTATACTCTAGACCATCTACGTATGGATTATCGTTGTAGACTATTCTCCAAGTATTATTATTAGAGAATTTTCCTAAATTGGCAATGTTATAAACCCAAAGCTGAAATCTTTGATCATCGAATCGAAGTATTTCTGATTCAATCTTTGTACCATTAGGTTCATCAGCTAAACCACGTATTTTTATATTTCCTGTACTTAAATCTAATCCACCAAAATAGTTTACCATTTCAAAACTATTTTCGTATTTACGTGCAACCGGATATTGTCGAGGAATAAAAACAAGAGTAGAATAATCTCCATAATCTTGTTCAAGCATTGACTCAAATTGACGATACGATTTTGGCCAATCATTTAATCCATTTTTAAGATCATCGTTTAAAACGAAGAATGTCCAATAGTAATCTGGTGTACCGTACAATCGATTAGATACAACGTCAGGCCTTTCTCCTTCTAATATCTCATACCATGTATAAGTTGTTATATCATCAATGAGGTGTTCTTTTACATCAACATGACGAAACATATCAGTGAGATCGGTTTTAACACCATCTGCATTAATATCGTATTTTATTTTAGGAAACTGTGAGAAGAATGACATAATTAACCTCCTTTAGTTGGTGCAGGATTTGGTTGTTCAAGTTTGGTAACAACTAAAGGACGGCCATTTTCATCAATTCCTCTATTGCCAAGTTGATCATTTTCCATTTGTTCGATATCGTGTCTATTTAATGCTCGTGTTTCTTGGAATTGTATTTCTAAATCAACTTCAAGTGGAGCATTGTCTGTAAAATACACATTACCAGTAGCATTAAAGTTTGTATTAACACTCGTGCAATATGCAGAATATATACGAGGAATAAAGATATTTTCTGTACCAGAATCCATATTCATAAATTTGACTGTCCAGACTGGAGGATACTCAAGCGTAATAGTGTTATTTTCTCCTCCTCTCGAGGCATAAAGAAAATGTCTAAATTTTGATTGAATTTGGCGAATAAGATCTGATTCTCCTGGAGAACGTGCAACCATCTTAAATGTAAACGTAAACTGTCTTATTCCGTTTTTAGTAAAGGTAGTATTCGTATTAGGGTTATTAACTTGTTGAGTAGCTAATGAAATAGAATCTGAATATTTATCTGGTAAAAGTTTAGATCCTAAAGATTTAGCCTGTTCCTTATTTAAACTTTTTATTTGTCCAAGTATATTGCCAACTCCTGCTGAGCCAGAAACTGCATCAAGTCCAGCAGCCAATAATCCAATATCTGATTGACCGTACTCTCCGCTATCATCAAATGATATATTTCCAGGGGAAGGAAACCAGATAGGATGCCTATGCACCTCTCCGGATAATTTTCTTTCGTGAGCAGTAAATACCATACACGGGCGAGTGAGATCGCCTCTCATTTCTGGAGGATAAATAAGAGGAGCAATGCTTGAAATAGTAGTAGGTTCAGCTTGAGATCCTTCTTGAACCACCTCCTTAACTCTACCTAAGCGCTTTTCAAAATAATTAATAGCCATACAAATCTATTTATAATAAAAATATGACATACAAGGGAAGATATACTGTAAAGAATCCAGACAAATACGATGGTGATCCTACGAATGTAGTATTCAGATCGTTGTGGGAAAGACAAGTTTTCAAATTTATGGATATGAATCCTGATGTAATTAAGTGGCAATCAGAAGAAACCATTATTCCATACCGTTGTAAGACTGACAATAAAATCCATAGGTACTTTATGGATGTTAAAATGGTTACAAAGGATAAGACGTACCTAATCGAGATTAAACCAAAAAAACAAACTGAAGCGCCAAAAGAACCAAAGAGAAAGACAAAAAGATATATTACTGAGGTAATGTCCTACATAAAAAATACCTCAAAGTGGGAAACTGCTGAAGCATACTGTGCTGATAGAGGATGGGAGTTTGTAATATGGACAGAAATCGAACTTGCAAGACTTGGAATTAAACTCCTTGGTGCAAAGAAGCCAAAGAAATAGTATAAATAGAGGTATGGCATCTCTCTTTGATAAAATACAGGCAGCAGCTTTTAGAGCTGATGTAAAACGTGGAACCAAACAATCTCTAAAATGGTTTAGGGAAAAGGTCGCTGAGACAAGATCAGTTAATCGTAAAGCTCTTTTAAGAGATGAAGCAACTAAAACAGTATCGAAGCCGCTGATTGGTCGTATGTTTATGTATGCCTATGATCCTAAAAACAAAAAGACTCTGCCCTTTTATGATAAATTCCCGCTTATTATTATGGTCGACAAAGCACCTGGAGGATTTTACGGAATAAATTTACACTATCTTCCTCCTGTGTTAAGAGCTAAATTTTTCGATAAGCTTCTAGAATACTCTAATAATGATAAATATAATCAATCTACTCGATTTAAAATGTCGTATGATCTTTTAAAAGCAACATCAAAGCTCAGCGCATTTAAGCCGTGCTATAAACACTATTTAACTAAACACATCAAATCACAAATATCCGAAATATCTGCCAGTGAATGGGAGATTGCAATCTTTTTACCATCTGAACAGTTTGTTAAGAAAGGTAAAGATGCAGTTTGGAAAGACTCAAGATCTAAAATCTAATGGAAATAGACGCACTCAAAGGACTCATAAATACTAGGAAGGGATTTGCTCGCTCTAATAGATTTGAAATATTAGTGGTACCACCAGCTGAAGCATTTGAAGATACTCAAGAAATAAGAGATCTTAATATCCTTTGCGATACTACCTCTCTTCCTGGAAGGCAAATGCAAACGTTCGAAACGAACTACACACGCCAACAAGTAAAAGTTGCGCAGTCATTTATTAACGAAGATGTTTCATTTACATTTAATCTAACTAATGACATGTTTATTAAAAGAGTATTTGATAAGTGGACTAATATGATTATCGATCGAAACACGTTTAAGAAAAATTATGATTCTGCATATAAACGCGATGTAGGAATATTCCAAAATGATATTAATAATAAAAGAATTTATGGTGTTAAGCTAATCAATGCATTTCCTATATCAGTACAAGGAGTGGAATTAAATAGTTCTGATGGAGAGATACAAAAATTAACAGTAGAATTTACATACGAAGATTTTGAAGAACTCATTATAAGACCCCCAGAAGATTAGCCGATGGGATAATTATAAATAATATTTTTATTATAACTGAATGAATAACAAATAACAAAATTATGGCATTACCAAAACTAGAAAACCCGACATATCCAATCGAAGTACCTTCACTTAATCGTAAAGTTGAATTTAGACCATTCCTCGTTAAAGAAGAGAAGATTCTTATGATTGCCCAAGAATCAGGGGATGAAAAGAAGATTCTAAAAACCATCAAAGATATTATTAGCGCATGTTCGTTTAATAAACTTGATCCAAACGAGTGTACATCATCAGATATTGAGTATCTTTTCCTTCAACTGAGAGCCAAAAGTGTAGGAGAAAGTGTAGAAATTAGAATTAAGTGTACAGAATGTGGCGAATATGCTAATGTAAAAATCAATCTTGAAGATATTAAACTATCTGAAGTTGAGGAAATTAGCAACACTATTGAGATCACTGATTCTATCGGAGTAGTTCTTAAACACGTATCGATGTCAGATGCAGAAAAGGTAGATAAGGATAATTCAGAGAACGCATTCAATCAAATGCTTGTATACTCAATTGAATCTATCTACGATGCTGATAATGTATATCCTGCAAGTGAATCAACTGAAAAAGAATTGATTGAATTCATTGATTCGCTATCACATAAGCATTTAGAAAAGATCCAAGAATTTATTCAAAACATTCCTAAGCTACAACACACAGTTAAGTTTAAATGTAAGGAATGCGGTCATGAAAATGAGGTTGTATTAGAGGGAATTGAATCTTTTTTCTCATAGGCCTTTCTCATGATTCATTAGCGAATCATTATCAGACCAACTTTGCGATGATGCAGCATCATCAATATAGTTTAACTGAACTTGATAATATGATCCCGTGGGAAAGGCAGATATACGTATCTCTTCTGCAGGATCATATAAAGGAAGAAAATGATCGAATTAAGCGACAAAACAAATAAATAGATATATGTCCCTTCCTAAAGAATTATTAGATGCGCTAAAGCAAGATAAGAAAATGCTTGCTAAGAAATTACGTGAGCTTAAAGATAAATTGTCTGAGACTTTAAAATCATCAGATAAAAACGCTAAGGATAACACAAAGGATATTGTCGGCGCGGTTAAAGCTACCATAGAACCAGAAGGTACAACAACAGCATTTGATTCAATCATAGCACAAGGTAAACTTGCTGAGGAAGATGTAAAGATAAAACAAGAAGCGGTCGAACTTGAGAAAAATCTAGCTGCATCTCGAAAATCTCTTAGCGCAGATGAAATTGCAGCTACTGAAGAACACATTGCATTGTTAAAAAGTGATAAACTTGGTTCTCTTGAAGCCAAAAAAGAAGCTCGACGGATGTCAGAAGAATCAAATGATGCTCTTAGAAGCATAGCTGAGAATCAATCAGATCTTATAAAGGAATTTAAATCTGGATTTAGCGAACTAAGGGGTGAAGGTATTGGTGGTCTAGTTAAGATGCTTCTTGTAGGTATTCCTGCTTTGCTAGGAGGTATTGTTGCAGGAGTTGCTGCTCAGATAACAGCAGTATTATCAAAGTTTAAATCGTTCGCACTCATATTCACTAAAATAGGAAAGTTCTTTGCTCCTATGCTATCAGCATTGTCTGGAGGAGCAGGAGCAATTGGAGGATTTTTAAAAGCTCTTCCTATGATAGGAAAGTTCTTTCAGGGTCTTTTTATATATGCTAGCAAAGCTTTTGCTCTTGGAAAAACTATATCTGCACTCGCTGGTCCTATTGGTCTTGCTATTACTATTATAACTGGTTTAATCGGAGGAATTAGAGGAGCATTTAAAGGATTTAAAGAAGATGGTATTATCGGAATGTTCCGCGAAGGTATCATTGGTGTATTCAATGCATTAATTGGTGGATTAGTAAAAATGGTTGGAAGCTTGATCGGAGGAATATTCAAACTATTAGGATTTGAGAAAATCGGAGAAGGTATTAAAAATGGATTTTCTGATTTTATTGATGGTATAGTTGGAATCTTTAGAGGAACATTTAACATGATAGCCGGCTTGTTAACACTCGATTTTGCTAGAGTAAAAGAAGGCATTGGTCAATTACTTGATGGAGTTATTAATGGCTTAATGGGAATTGTAAAAGGTATAGGAGGTATAATATTAGGTGCCTTCCTCTTAATTCCAAAACTGATTTTCGGATATTTAAAATTCGTATATATTACATTACCTCTAAAAATAATAGAATTTATAGGAGCAGCGGTTGGTTTTATCATAGAAGCATTTAAAGCTGCATTCGAGGGTATTAAGTTTGTAATATTTAAACTTCCTGGATTGTTAATTGATAAGGTTACGGCATTCTTCACATCGATGGTTGAATCAATAGGAGATGCATTTTCCTCTGCGTTTGATTTTGTTAAACGTATAGGTGCAGCATCGAAAGCTGCCCTAAAAGCTGCACTTCCTGGGGGAGAATCTCCTAAAGAGGCATTCATGAGAGTTATGGGTGGAGAAGGTGGAGAAAAAGAAGAGAAAGAAAATCTTAAAAAGATGCAGACTTCTCCAGCTGAAAAAATAAAAGAAAAATTTAAAGAAAAGTTTTTACCGAAGATCAAGCCAAAACAAAAAGAGACTGCAGCAGATTTTGAAACACGCATGATGTCAACCGTTAATGGTGATACTCCTCCTATGGCAACCGTTAATGGTGATACTCCTCCTATGGCAATGGCTGCAACTGAAACAGGTGTACAATCATTCTCATCAGAAGGACTATCTTCAGACACTGACGTTGCAGGAACTGAACTTAAAAAGCCTGTAGAAGATAACAGTTTATTCGGCAAAATTAAAGGAATCGGCAATATGATGAAAGATATTGTTAGTGCTCCATTTAAACTTCTAGGAAAAGTTAAAGATTCAGTGCTTGGAATGGCTGGAGAAGGTGTTGATAAAGTAAAAGGAATTGCTGGTGGATTTAAGGCAGGCTTTAAAAAGCTTTTCGGCATCGGCGGAGGGGGAGGAATGACACCGGTATTAGGAGGTAAGAATACCTCTGGAGATGCAAAGGTAGATTATAAAACAGCATTACGGAAGAATTTAAAAACAGAAGCTGAGTTAAAGTCCTTCGAAGAAGGTTTAGAAGAAGGAAAAGACTTCACAATGGTTGAACGAGCACTTCGACCTGGCGAAAGTATATCATTCGATCCAGTTACTTACGAACAAGAGACTCCAATGGAGAGGAAATATGCCAATCCAGAAACAGAAAATAAACTTAAGCAATTAGAAAATGCAAATCGCGCCGCTGGAAGGAACGTCAATGAGCGTGAAAAAGATATGCTTGTGCAGGAGGGAGCGCTTCGTCCGCAGCTAAGAAATAGCCGGAATGGAAAGTCTATGCAGTTTGCTAGAAAAAGATATCAAGAAAGCAAAGGCATCGACGCAAATAGCTTCGATAGGGGCTTAAGGGGTGACATCGCAAAAAATATATTAAATGATGAATCTATTGTTGCTAATCCTCAGTCACCTGCTGCTAGTATCGCAGCTGCGCCGAAGAAATCATTGTTCACGAATCTATTAAAGAAAGCTGGCAATTTTGCTAAAAAGGCTGCCTCATTTACTCCTCCCGGATTACTTCTAAAGGGTGCTTCAAAGCTTAGAGGCGCCGAATTGAAGACATCTCCTAAAGAGAAATTTAAAGAGCTTTTCTTAGGAGGCGGAGGTGGTCGTTCAGGTCCAGAACTTTCGATGAGTCAAAAGGAAAATGCCGAATTAAAGGGTGAAAGTAAAGATGTAGGTGTTGGAGCAGTCATTGCCCCGAATACAGTAAATAACTCAAAGTCTTCTGTATCGAATACAACCATCGCTGCTCCAGCTCATATAGACAAAACACAAAATCTATTTGGAGCTACTGCGTTATCGTGGTAAAAAAAAGAGGGAAGCAGCACAAGCCACTTCCCTCTACTTATTCTAGAACAGAAACGATTAGCCTTGTTGGGCTAACTTGGCAAAATAGTCAAGTGTGTCACCATCATCTTCTGAGTCCAGGCTTACATTAGTATCTTCCTGAGGAGCAGCTACCTTAACGGCAGGCGCATCAACTCGTGGTGGAAGTGTCTCATTAAGCTCGACTTGTGTATCTGTCGAAAATGTATCTGCTACGGTTTCTTCGCCGAGGACTTCATATAATTTCTTCTTAAGGTCAGCATAAGACTTATAGTTGTCTTGGCTAACGAACTCATTTAAGCTATGAATAGTATTATATACAGACTCGAGCTTCGCTTCGTCTCCTTCGAATAGTTCAGAGGAATCTTCGAATTCAGACTTATCATAATTACGATAGCCTTCGAAGTTACGAATTTTCAGCTTGAAGTTAGCACCGCCCCAAAAATCAAATGGGTTAACAGGCTTTTCATCTTGAAACTGTGGTTGCATAACATCCATTACCTTATCCATGATCTTCTTACCATACTTGTAAAGGAAAACCTTTCCTTCATTTTGTGGGTTAGCAGAGTCAGAGATAACGAGGATATTGGAGACGTGATGAAGGCGACGCTTACGCATACGTGCAAGCTCTTTATCTTCTTCACGACCTGTGTTCCACAGCTGTGTGTTCATTTCACTTACAGGATCAGTTTGACTAATCGATGTAAGAGAATTTTCGATATACCAGCGACCAGTTGGACCTTTAAATCCATGATCCCAGTACTTAATCCACGGGAGGTCTTCACCTTCAGGGGAGGGTAAGAAGCGGATAACGGCGTAACCATTACCTGCTTTATCTACGGTTGGTGTCCAGAATCGATCATCACCGTATGATTTCTTTTCGGTGTCTTTAGAAGCTGCATTAATGAGCTTATCGATTGCTGATGCACGGTTTTGTTTTAGGTTTGCGAATGACATATTATTATTTTTTTGTATTGCGATTTGTATTATTTGTATTGCGGTTTATTATTAATACCGACAAACTCTATATTATACTGATTAGGCTCTGGTGTAAACAACAAAATGAGTCTTTTACGATATTTGTTTTCGTTTACTGCCATCAGTGGAATACTGAATTTTTGGTATTTGCTTAGTATAAGAAGAGTAGACTCGACAATTCCTAATGGATCGTTGAGTTCACTCCTCAGGCTTTTGATAAAACTTACTAAATGATCTATAATCACGAAGGTATCAGCTGATATCTTCTGACTCATATAGAGATTAAGCAAGAGATTATCGGTTTTGTTGGAATTTGCTTTACAAACTCCGTCAAAGTCGAGGTTATATTTATAAGCTTCTTCGCGTATAATCTTGATTTCTTTTTCAAAATTATAGTTTAATGCTTGGCGATATGCGTTTCGTTTTTCATGAATCGTATCATCCATGTCTCCGATCCACACTTTATCTGACACGATGTTATCGACAAAGAAGAGTTTTAAATCATCTTCGTTAGGATATCTGCGTGCAATCTTCTCGAAAAAATATCGGTCTTTCCTTCTCTCAAAGGTAGAAGCTTTGATATTTGTTTTAAAGTTATATCTAAATGCATCATAACTCTCTTGAGTAAAGTGCAACTTAACAGAACTATAGATGCTGTATGCCTTATGACCGTTCATTAAAATAACGTAGATGTAGTACGCTTAATTATATTTCTGTTCATCGCCTCAGCCTCAAGCTTTAACTTGAGTGGACCTTTAACGAGCTTTGCCATGTCTGCAGGATCTATCATACGCTGCTCACACAAATGGCATATAGCTTCTGCGTACGACATTTGATCTTTATGAACGAGCATCTCTGTCTGAAGAGTAAGCTCTTCGCGTGTCATCGATATTTTGATTTGTATTTTTTTAGCCATTATGTTACTTTAAGAATAAGTGTTTGATCATTAATTCGACCGTTCGCTTCTTTACGTTTAGTTGTGAGAGTATCAATGATCTTATCTAATTGCTTTTCAGTCTTGGTTACGACTGCGCTAATAACATCAGATGGCTTACGAAGCGACATAGAGTAACTCAACTTCTCGTCGAATCCTTTAATCGAGGTTCCTTTCACCGTAAAACCATCGGTAGAAGAGCATTCGTATACAGTCATTCGACGATATTTGATATTGAATGTGTATAGCCTTCGTGCTCCAGGAATATTCGATGGTGACATAGAAGTAACAGCATACTCATCTGATTCAGCTAGGTAATTAAGAGACTTCACTTGACGATCAGCACTCTGAACCTTCTTCTTTCGAGGTTTACGAGCGTTTGTATTAGTAGCTCTAAACTTAGAAACCTGCTCCTCCATTTTAGTAAGCTCTTTAATCCGTGCTCGAATTGCTGGTTTGGTTAAGTGTGAATAACCCTCAACGCTGTCAGGATCACCTTCAATCGCTCCGACCAATTCTGACTTGCATCTACCTAACCATTCTTCCACATATTTCAAACCAGCAGCTGGAATAGTGTGTTGTTTAAGGAGAGAATA